>Ga0156521_1076_pt1 | contig 73357 bp, 69 predicted proteins | sample RifOxyB3_FD_111916 | JGI IMG/M metagenome (GOLD analysis project Ga0156521, IMG submission 111916) | Sulfurimonas sp. RIFOXYB12_FULL_35_9
TTCACGATATGGCGTGATCCACATTTTCTACATTCCATACCTTCGATAAGCAAATAGAATACCTAATTAGTCAGTGCCAGAATTTGGAGCAGCTAATCCTGTAACCGTAACTGAGATAAAATTTAATACTATGGATTTAGGTTCGGTATATATAGCTGAGCCGCTTGTAACATCCACAAGCACAATATCAGGAAACACATTTTCCGGTTCTGCAGCCGATGGCAGCACGGCTTTAGATCTTAAAGGCAAATTCTTCGGACCAAATGCCGAGGCTATCGGCGGTGCTTGGAAGGGAACATTTAATAACAGTGCTCTTAGCGGAACAGGCGTATTTAAAGCAATAAAAGGGACACAAGCACCATGAAACTTTCGTATATAAGCATTATATTACTGCTGTCTATAAACTTGTTTGGAGATACATACAAAGAAGCTCAGCAGAGTTACAATGCCAAAAATTTTCAAAAATCTTATACTCTCTTTGAAGAGCTTAGTGAAAAGTCGCCTGAAAATGCGGAGTATAATTTTCTTTTAGGGCGTTCTGCCCTAGAGCTAAAAAAGTATGATGAAGCACTCACGGCATTTGATCGTGTTCTTATGCTAAACCCGTCTCATACACGAACTCACATGGAGTTGGCACGTCTCTACTTTGAAACACAACAGTTTGAGCTGGCACAATCAGAACTAGATACCGTACTCAAAGAAAATCTCCCTGATAATGTTCGGGATGTGGCTATTGCTTTTAAATCAAGGATTAATGAGCAGATGAAACGCCATACTTTCGGCGGCGCATTTATCATCGGTGCTGGGTATGACAGCAATGCGAACAATGACATCGGACGCAAAGAGTTTATCATCCCATCTTTTAACATCCCTATCATGGGTAATGAAGAGGTGAGTGACAGCAATGTTTTTGCAACACTAGTACTTAACCACAGCTATGATTTTGGGGATAGAAAAGGGTGGACGCTAGATAACAGTTTTGTTACATATAGCAAAATAAGCAAAGAGTACAGCAATAACAACTTGGCGCTTTTCTCACTAAGCATGGCGCCTACTTGGAGTGAAGACAGCTACAGACTCTCTTTCCCGATTACCTATGACCGTATATTTTTGGATGAGAAGGGATACCTCTACAATCTAAGTTCAGGCATAAGAGGTACATACATGCTAGACGCAACTTCTGCAATCGATGGCGGATATATCTATAAAAGAGGATATTACGACAACGATGAGTCGCAAGACAGCACAAGCAATACATTTGCCGCTTCTTACAAAAAAGCATTTGGCACAAACCCGATTATGCTCTCTCTAAACTCAAGCCACACATCTACTTCTGCCATAAACAGCGGTCGTACGGATATCGAGAGTAGTGGTTATAGCTACGGTGCGGAGATAGCTAAAAAGTTTACAAACGGTATCAGAACATCTGTAGGCTACACGGGAAGTTCCATCGATTATGAGATGGTAGACGCTCTTTTTGGGACAAAACGCTCAGATACCAGAGATGAGTATGAGCTTGGTTTAGGATACGGCATTAGCAATAATATAATGCTAAATACCGCATTCTCTTATGCTAAAAACCACTCTAACCATGATCCGTTCAACTATGACAAGGTTACTGTTCTGGCAAATGCAATACTAAGTTTTTAAAATGCGCAAAACTTTGGTTCAGTTTATTGTCGCACTTTTTATAGCCATAGTTACTACGACACTCTATCTGCACCTCTCCGAGCTGTACCTGCCTTTTGAGCATAAGCTTAAAGATTTTATGTTTAAAGCCAGAGGGGAAGTTAAGGGCGATGAAAATATTGTCATCATCGATATAGATGAAAAAAGTCTAAAAGCACTCGGGCAGTGGCCTTGGAGCAGAGACACGGTTTCTACGCTTCTGCAAAATCTTGCAGAGTATGAAGTCGGGATTGTAGGGCTTGATATCGTTTTTGCAGAACCCGACAACAGCTCTCCTAAAAAAGTATTTCAAAAGCTCGGACTCCCTTTTGAAAATGTTATGGATTATGATGCACTTTTAGCCCAAACGATTGGCGATACGCCTACGATAGTCGGGTATGTTTTTGCTCTCTCAAATGATGGAATCGCACCTGAGGCGGCTCCAAAATCAAATGCTATCATTGTTGAGAAAAACAGACCGGAAAATTCATTTCTCATCAAACCATACAGAACCATTTTAAATATCCCATCCATTCAAGAAAATGCTTACTCCAGCGGCTACTTTAACACTATCCCCGACAACGACGGAGTTGTTCGCAGTATCCCACTGGTCATGCAGTATGACGGCATTGCCTACCCTGCCCTAAGCCTTGAGATGATACGCGTTATGCTGGATCAAAAAAAGATTTCCATCGTATATGACGAAAGAGGGATAGAGCAGATAGAGTTGGGCGACATTGCTATTCCTACGGATTTTTTCGGTCGCATGATAGTTAATTACCGAGGCGGAAGTAAGAGTTACCGATACATCTCCGCTGTCGATATCTACAATAAAACCGCCGATGCTTCACATGTAAAAGGTAAAATCGCACTTCTTGGAACTTCCGCAGCAGGGCTTCTAGATCTCAGAAGCACACCGTTTGAGAGTGTTTTCCCCGGGGTAGAAGTACATGCAAACGCTCTTGATAACATTCTAAACAAAAACTTTATCGCTAAACCGATTTGGGCGGTTGGTGTTGATATGGCGGCAATTGCGATTGTGGCGTTGCTGACGTTTACTATCCTTCTTATTCCCTCTGCCATTTTTAGTTTTCTCTCACTTGTTCTGCTAAATTCGATTATTATCGGATTACACTACTATTTTATGGTTTACGAGGGGATTATATTTCATACATTTCTTCTCCTCTTAAGTGCAAATATTCTTTTTGTTCTCGGTCAGGCTATAAACTACTTTTTGGAAATCAAACAAAAAGAGATGATTAAAGGCAAATTTGCGAGTAAAGTCAGCCCTGCCGTTATGAACGATATCTTATCAACACAGGGCGATGTTCTCTCGGGAAGAGAAAAAGAGATTACGGTCTTCTTCTCGGATGTACGTAACTTTACCAACCTCTCTGAAGCTATGGGAGATCCAAAGAGTTTGATTCATCTGATGAATGCATATATGGACCCGATGACGGATATCATTATAAAAACAGGCGGAACGGTAGATAAATTTATCGGCGATGCCATCATGGCATACTGGAATGCTCCGCTACATGTAGACAATCATGCCGATAAAGCGGTGTCAGCAGCACTGGAACAGCTGCACCACCTCAGAGATTTAAATGCCGAGCTTAGACTATCTCCGGAATTTAAAAATGCCGTTACCATGTCGGATAAAAAAGGCGTGCCCATCATAGATATCGGTATCGGAATCAACACGGGTGTGGCAATCGTTGGAGAGATGGGTTCAAGCAGCAGAAGCGACTATACCGTTATCGGAGACCCAATTAACCTCGGCTCTCGCCTTGAATCACTTTGTAAATACTACTCTTCAAAACTAAATATCTCAAATTTCACAAAAGAGCAGCTTGAGGGTAAATATATTTTTCGCTTTTTAGATCTTGTTACCGTAAAAGGAAAGAGCGAACCAATCGAAATCTGGCAGGTACATGACTACGATAGGGTAATGCCGATTCCCCTTTATAACGTCTCAAAAGAGGAGTTAGAAAAAGAGCTGCAACGCTATCATGAGGGCATCGCACTCTATAAAAAAGGTTTGTTTGAAGAGGCTTTAAAGATATTTGAAGAGCTTGATGCAAAAGAGGATAAAACAAACCAGACGATTTACGCAATTTACCGTGAGAGATGTTTACACTACATAGAGATGCCGCCGCAAAATTTTAACGGTGTTTTCGTACATACAAGCAAAGGATAAAAAATGGATAAAATTACGATACTAGGAGCACAGGGAAGCAGATCTGAGAATGCTTTTACGACATGTATTCAAGTTACGCAGAACACGCTTATCGATGCAGGAAACATTATGCATGCTCTTGGCGAAAAAGCAAGTCATATCAACAAAATATTTTTTTCACATGCACATTTGGATCACATTGTAGATAGTGCTTTTTTGATAGACAACAGCTTCGCAAACCGTACTGAACCTCTTTATCTTTATGGACTTCCGCAGACCATAAAAGCACTTAAAACGCATATTTTCAACTGGGAAATTTGGCCTGATTTTAGTGAAATCAACCTAACTCAAAGCGAATCTCCTGCCGTAATCTATGTTGAACTTGAATTTCATAAACGCTATGAAATCGAAAATGGAATTTTTCTAACTCCAATTCCTGCAAACCACTCCGTGCCATGTTGCGGTTATCTGATACAAAACAGCGAAGGCGCAATTCTTTATTCGGGTGATACGTTTAAAAACAGCGAATTATGGGATTTTATAAACCAACATGACTCCATCAAAGCACTAATCATAGATGTCTCTTTTCCAAACAAGTTCGCAAAAATTGCCGAAGTAAGCAAGCACCTTACTCCGCAGTTTTTACATGAAGAGTTGCAACAGCTAGAGCGTAAAGATATCAAAATATATATAAATCATCTTAAGCCTTTTTATAACTCTCAAATCGTATCGGAGCTAAAAGAGTTAGGAATTTCTGAAAATCAAATTCTTCAAGACGCAGAGCAGATCTCTTTAAATAATGGCTTGATTAAGCGTACATCTTCACACTACACGACGCAACAAAAGATTCAAAAGCTCAACAAAATAGGAACTGCCCTCTCGGCTGAAAACAACTTAGATGCTCTTTTGGAGATAATAGTCTCCGAAGCAAAAATGCTTACAAACGCCGATGCAGGGACTCTATATATTTTGGATGAGGGACATCTGCACTTTAAAGTTGCGCAAACCGATTCGCTGGGCATAAAAATGGGAGGAACAAGCGGCGCTATCACATGGCCTCCGCTTCCTCTCTATCTTGAAGACGGTTCACCTAACAAAAAGATGGTTGCCGCAACCTGTGCACTTGAGGACAAGCTTATAAATATTCCAGATGTTTATGAGGCGGTAGGTTTCTCTTTTGATGGAACTAAAAAGTTCGATACAGGCACAGGTTATCGCTCAAAATCGATGCTGGTAATTCCGCTTAAAAACCATGAATTTGAGATTATCGGAGTACTGCAGCTTCTAAATAAACATGACAGTGATACGGATGAAACGATAGCTTTTGACACTGAGGATGAAGAGCTTACACTATCGTTAGCCTCACAGGCGGCAGTTGCGATTACAAATACCACTCTAATCCAAGGTTTGGAAACACTGCTTGAAGCATTTTTACAAAGCATTATTTTTGCCATCAGTAAAAAATCTCCATATACCGCAGGACATATTGAGCGCATGGTAAAACTGAGCGTAATGATTGCCGAGGCGATAAACAAAGATGAGACAACCTACAAAGATAAGAACTTCAGCATCCAAGAGATTAAGCAGATAAACTTTGCCGCACTTATGCATGACATAGGAAAGTTGGCAACTCCTGAGCAGATAGTCGATAAATCGACAAAACTTGAGACTATCTTTGATCGCATAGAAGTTGTTAGAGGTCGCATAGAGATTATAAAAAAAGCGCTTCATGTAGAGCTTTTAAACCAGAAAATAAAATTAATAAGCGATGGAGACACCCAGCGTATAGAGCAGTCTGAGAATGAATTTATCCAAAGCCTTGCTACTTTGGATAGTTACCTTGCATGCATCGAGACAAGCAACAAAGGGACTGAATTTACAAAAGATGAGCAGATAGCTCTAATCCAAAAAATCGCAAGCGAGCCTTGGGTAGTAGAGGGTGTGAGTTACCATATTTTAAATGAGAATGAAGCCTACAATCTAAGCGTGCAAAAAGGAACTCTCACGGCAGAAGAGCGTGAGATTATAAACGACCATGCAAAAATAAGCATCGACATCTTAAACAAACTTCCTTTCCCTAAAAAGTATAAAGAGATTCCGCAAATTTCAGGAAATCATCATGAGAAAATCAGCGGCAAAGGGTATCCGCTGGGACTCAAGGGAGATGAGATAAGCTTTGAAGCACGTATTTTAGCCGTAGCCGATGTCTTTGAAGCCTTAACGGCAAGCGACAGACCGTACAAAAAAGGAAATCCGCTCTCTTCGGCTATGAAAATCATGTACTTTATGGCAAAAGACGATGAGCTTGACAGAGAGATAGTAAAGTTTTTCTACCACTCAGGGCTATATCTGGAATATGCAGAAAAACTGCTTCCGCCGCAGAGCATTGACGAGGTTACCACGGATTTTAGTTCGCTCTAAAATCTGAGGTTTTACTCTACCTCTGCTATCTTTTTATCATAATCTTGCGAGATTTCATCAAACTCGCTCTGTAATATCTCTAAAAGTTCAAACATCTTCTCAACCTCTTTTTGCTCAAGAGAGACAAGTTTTGAAAACTCGATAATCTTAAAAGTGTCGCCCTTGGTTGAGGCTTCAAGCAGTTTCTTTTGATGAGAAGCCAAAGTCTCTTCAGACTTTATAATGGATGCTTCAAGCTTTTCAATTTTTTTCTTTATCGGTGAAGTGAGCTTATTTTTATCTCTAATAAGATCTGCTTTTGCTTTTTTGTTGTCTTTGAAAGAGCTTTTTGGTTTTTGCTTAACTCTATCCTCTTCTTCCTCTTCCCAGCCCATTTTCTCTAAGAAAAGGTCGTAACCGCCGTCAAAATACTCTGCACCGTTTCTTGTAAAGATTATTAGTCTATCGCATACACGGCGTAAAAGCTCTTCGGAGTGGGTTACTACGATAACCGAACCGTCATAGTTCTCAATAGCCTTTGTAAGTGCTTCGATAGAGTCCATGTCAAGGTGGTTTGTCGGCTCATCAAGGAAAAGTACATTAACTTCCCTAGCCAAAATCTGCCCAAGCATAACACGGCTTTTCTCTCCACCTGAGAGAAGCGAAACTTTTTTGTCCGCACTATCTCCGCTAAACATCATAGCCCCTGCTATGCCTCTGATAGTCTGGGCTGAGAGCTTAGTGTTAGCAGAGTGAATCTCATCCAAAACGGTACTTGTCGGATGGAGTCTTGCAATATTTGTTTGACCAAAGTGCGCAAAAGCCGTACTTGGATGCATGTGGACTTCGCCCTCCACTGCTTTTAGCTCGCCTGCAATAGTATTTAAGAGAGTTGATTTACCTTTACCGTTTTTTCCGATAATGCCGAGTCGTTCCCCTTTTTCAAGTACAAACGAGATATTTTTAAAAAGTATATTATCAGGTGTATATCCAAAACTCAGATTTTTAACGTCAATCAGAACTTTTGCAGGCGTCTCTTTGTAATTAAAATTGAATTCCAGTGTTGAATCGTAATCCAAATCATCAAGCAAGTCCATCTTCTCCAGCTGTTTTACTTTGGACTGCGCCAAAGCCGCCGTAGAAGCACGAGCTTTGTTTCGGGCGATGAAATCTTCAAGCTCTTTTACCTTTTTATCTTGTGAAATCTTCTGTTTTTCATGCAGCTCATCGCTTGATTTTAGCTGTTCATAGTATTTGTGAGTATCTCCGGCAATAATTCTTAGATTTTTGCGCACAATTCCCATCGTGTGTGTTACCACGGCATCCATAAAATCACGGTCGTGCGTGATTAAAATAACTTCGCCCTCAAATGCCTTTAAAAAGGTTTTTAGCCATCTAAGCGAAAGGATATCAAGGTAGTTTGTCGGCTCATCAAGAAGGAGCAGATTCGGTTCTGTTACAAGCAGTTTTGCAAGATTTATACGAATCTGATATCCGCCTGAAAATGAGAGCGGATCTTTCTCCAAATCATCTTGCGTAAAACCTAAACCAAAAAGAATCTTCTCAACTCTATAGACATCATACTTCATGTCCTCTTCAAGTGCGAGTGCCGCTTCTTCTCTTAAAGTGCCCTCAGTAAATACCAAATACTGTTTTAACGTCCCTATTTTGTACCCTTTTGGTATAACTACTTCACCGACATCAGGCGTCTCTTCTCCGAGTATAAGTTTAAAAAGAGTCGACTTTCCGCTTCCGTTACGACCTACAAGACCCATTTTATTGCCCGAATTTAGTTTGAAACTAAGATTGCTAAAAAGCTCTTGTTTGCCGAAATTTTTTGATATATTTATTAGTTGTATCATATTTTATTTTTTACCTTTTTATCTTTTCTAATATCCAATGCCACTCGCCGTAACCGCTTGAGACGTTGATATGCCCTGCGTTTTCTAAAACCTTTATCTCTATACCAAGTGCTTTTTGAAGCTCTGAAGCTTCATCTTGTGTCATGTATGGGTCGTTCGTTGATGTAATGAGCAAAGACTCTTTTGCATGGAGATTTTTAGGTATCTCACATGGAAAAAAGCTCTTTAACTCTTCGATATCACATGCCAAACTCGGCACGGCAACCAAAAAAAGTCTCTCTATCTCTTTTGGTTTTATCTCGTTGCAGATATGAAACCATAAAATATTTGCGATAGAGTGGCAAACCACGATGTCTGGTTTAAACTCTTCAAGCTCTTTAGCCAACTCGCTCATCCACACATCTTTTTGTGGAAAATCAAAATTGCTAAACTTGAAAAAGCTTACACACCCGTAATCTTTTGCAATCTCTGCGGCAAGCCAACTCTGCCAATGAGGAAAATCGCTTCCGCCCCAGCCATGCAAAATCAAAGTCTTCTGTTTCACTCTCTATTCCTGTTAAAATTGCCAAGTCAACTGCACCACGATGCCAATTTTAGTGGAAGTATACCAAATATGATAAAAGAATCGGATAAGCTAAAGAACTCTATAATCAAAATTAAAAATTATAGAAAAAGGTACAAGGATGCAAAAGAGAAGCATTAAAGCAATTACCGTAACCCGACTACTGCAGGTTTTTATAGTTGCTACATTGGTTATAGTCTCTATAGTTCTATTAAGTTACAGAAGTTTTTTTCAGTTTATAGTAGAAAATAAAATCCATACAATTTCAGAAATCATACAAGCAGGTCTGACATCGCATATGAAAGCCGGGATAATGGATAAGCGAGATTATTTTTTGGATGAAATATCTTCGGTTCATGATATAAAAACTATTAAAATTATTCGTGGGGATGCGGTCATAAAAGAGTATGGCGAGTCAACCTTGTCCGAAGAGAAACTAAACAGTGATCTTAGAGCCATTTTAGAAAAAAAAGAGGTATATGTAGAGTGGAGAGATATGCAAGGCAGTGTTAAATCGGTTGTTCCTTATATCGCAAATTCTGACTGTCTGCAGTGTCATAATGTCAAAGAGGGTACGCTTTTGGGTGCTGTAGATATTGAGATGGAGATTGATGCATACCAGAACTTTGTCATAAAAAACAGTTATGTGATTATTGCGGCTCTGCTTTTGTTTGCTTTGATTGTAGTGTTTAATATGTTTCATGTCATTGAGCGTTATATAAGCAAACCTCTTTTAAATATTATCGATGAAACTGAAGATGCTTATTTTTTACATAAAAATATAGACAGCAGTAAGTACGAAAGCAAAGAGTTTGAAGATGTTGCATTAAGCGTAAATAATTTTAACAAAACAGTTATAGAAAAAGAGAATGAGCTAACATATAAAAACAAACAACTTCGACTTTTAAATGAAGAGATAGAATCAACTCTAAAAGAAACTATGCTTGCGATAGGAAAAATAGAGGAGATCCGTTCATTTCCTACAAGTCAGCATACCAAACGGGTTGCCGCACTAAGCACAATAATCGCAAAAGAGTACGGATTGAGCGATGAGCAGATAAAACTCATAGAGGTAGCATCGCCTCTTCATGACATAGGAAAAGTCGGAATTGCCGATGCCGTTTTAAATAAACCCGGCAAATTGACGCCTGATGAATTTAATATTATTAAATCCCACTCTCTTTTCGGATATAACATTTTAAAAAATTCTAAACGAGAGATACTAAAAACTGCGGCTGCTATTGCTTATGAACATCATGAAAGATATGACGGAACCGGTTATCCGCAAGGGCTAAAGGGCGAAGATATCTCTATCTATGCGCGCATTGTTGCGATTGTCGATGTTTTCGATGTTCTGCTCTCCAAACGGGTATATAAAGAGCCATGGTCAACAGAAGATGCTATCGCCTTTTTCAAAGAGCAAAGAGGTAAGCATTTTGAGCCGAAATTAGTAGATATATTGCTTGAAAATATTGATGATTTTGTACAGCTGCATAGAGATTTATCCGTATAGGTATACAGAAATTTCGTGTTATGCAAAGATTAGAATCTTTGCATATTTATGTTTAATGGTGGGCTGTTATTGCGTTATCTATCCTTGAAATTGTCTCGTCTTTACCGATTATCGCCATAACGCTGTCAAGCCCCGGACCACTCATTTTTCCTAAAAGTGCAAGGCGAAGAGGCTGACCGATTTTACCGAAGCCGATACCCATCTCATCAACCACCTCTTGCATCAGGTGATGATAATCGCTCGGAAGATGAAGCTCGCTACATGTAGCTATTTTTGCTGCAAAAGCATTTAAAACCTCTACCGCATCGCTCTTAAACGATTTGGCAACGGCTTTTTCATCATAAGAAACAGGAGCAACAATAATCTCATTTACGAGCAAAGCCATCTCTTTAATAGTCTTTGCGCGATCTTTTAGAGCATCAAGCAAAATCTCTTTTTTATCATGTGAAGCAAGCAACAAACCATGCTCCTCAAGCAAATCTGCAAGCTTGCCGTTTGGCATATTTTTGATATAGTGAGCGTTAAGCCAGTCAAGTTTTTCCGTGTTGTAGATAGATGCGGATTTGTTGATATCTTTAGGATTGAAAAGTTCTTGCATCTCATCCATAGAGAAAATCTCTTGATCTCCGTGACTCCAGCCAAGACGCACCAAAAAGTTCAAAAGTGCCTCAGGCGTGTAACCCATCTCTTTATATGCCATAACATCCGTTGCACCGTCACGTTTAGAGAGTTTTTTGCCCTCGTGGTTATGAATCATCGGCACATGGTAAAACTTCGGCACATCAAATCCGAGTGCTTCATAAACTACAATCTGCTTAGGCGTGTTTGAGAGGTGATCATCACCGCGGATAACCTCGGTAACACCCATCAAATGGTCATCAATCGCTACGACAAAGTTGTAAGTCGGCGAACCGTCGCCTCTGGCAATAACAAAATCATCCAAAATATCTTCAGCTTTAAAAGTTATATCTCCTTTAACGCCGTCACGGACGATGATTTCTCCGCTAAGAGGTGCTTTTATGCGGATAACCGGTTCTATACCCTCAGGCACAGTACCCTCAAAATCACGATATTTGCCGTTATACTTTGTACGCTCTTTGTTTGCCATCTGAGTTTCTCTGAGGGCATCAAGCTCTTCTCTTGACATGTAGCACTTGTAAGCATTGCCGCTATCTAAAAGCTGTTTTATGTAAATTGCGTAAATGTCATCTCTTTGCGACTGATAAGTTATCTCTCCGTCATGTTCCAAACCCAGCCAATGAAACGCTTTTACGATTGCCTCAGCTGCTTCTTGTGAGTTTCTCGCTTTATCGGTATCTTCGATGCGAAGAAGAAATTTACCGCCGTTTTTTCTAGCCCAGAGATAGGAAAAAAGGGCAGTTCTTAAACCGCCGATATGTAAATAGCCCGTAGGACTTGGAGCAAAACGAGTAACAACCATAAAAAAGCCTTTGTAAAATAGTTGTCGAATTTTAGGCTATTATTTGTTAAAAGCGGGTAAAAAATCTTTGTGCTTAAGTTTAATCAGTTTTCCAGATAAAATCGCTCAAATATTTTTCTATTATCCAGAGGTTTTAAAAATATTTTATACTTAAATTTAATTTTACTCTTCTCCAACAGCTCTTTTTGCGCAGATGTTGCCAGAAAATAAAGCTCACCTCTCTCTACTATTTTTTCAAACTCCGGAAATCTTTTGTTAAGCAGTTTTACAAGCAAATATCCGTTGTCGAATATGGCATTTGCAAAGCTTAAATCTACAATAACTCTTTTGTAACTATGTTTTTCAAGTTCATTTTTCAGTATTGAGACACTCTTAAATATCAATATTTCAAGCGGCGGCATGTCAAGTGTCAGCTTTTTCTTAAACATTTCAAGCGTCTCCAAATCTCTTGTTGCCAGAACTATTTTTTCTTTATCATATTTTTGAAATTTTTTTATCTCATTTCTATCGATTACACCTCTCTGATGCAATAAATTGTGAGTATTAATCATCTTAAACTTTAAATTGCTTTTTAAATACCCTACGATTTTAGACGATTTTTTTGCATTTTGCCATGACAGCTCATTTGCTTTAAATACATAATAAGGAACTATTTGTTGCGAGATATACTTTATACATGTGTTGATATGCTTTTCTACATCCTCCAATATATCCGAATCATCTTTTAAATAAACAAATTTATCAATTAAATTGGACTTTTGCAGTAAAGGTTTTAACTCTTCTTGAAATTCCTCAATCTCTTTAATATGATTTAAAATTGATAAAACTTCCATATTTTTATAGTTAGAATCTATTTCAAGAAATATATCCAGTAATTTGTCTAAATAAGGCGTAAAATCATCATGCAAAAGTTTTTGTTTATCTTTTGCCATATCTCTTACCTTTGTTAAAAGACGGTTAAGCGGCAAAATAAATGAATATTTAAGATGCTCTTTTATCGGCATGCTGTTCGAGAATGCTTCTGCATTTAAGATAATTTCATGGAAGTTTTCACTCATGCCCAGTGCTTTATATTTTTCAGGATGACGCCATATATTATAAATTTTTTCCATAAGCAAACTATTTACTACTAGAGAATTATCTATGCTTTTTATATAGTTTTCTAAAACAATTTGACACGTCATGTACAACTCATCTGCATCAATAGCATAAAAATGATCAAATTCACTGCGGATAAGAGTCTCTAATGCTTCTGTTTGAATATCGATTTTATCTTCATCACAATAGGTTTGAACCCATGTTCTGATATATTTCATCTGTTTGGCATGATCTGATTTTATTTTTTTCTCATATTGAATTTTTCTTTCATGTTCTCTTTCTAAATTATTAAAAAAATCAGAAAAACTCTCGGCACTAAAAGGTTTGTAGATAACGCCTTTGATATTTTCACTGATTTTTTTTGATATGATTTTTGTATTTATGGGTGTGGTTATAAAAATTACATCCAGTGTTTTAATCTTTCCCGTATCTATAAGTATCTCTATAAGCTCATGTCCGTTAAGTTCTGGCATCATAATGTCAGAGATTAAAAGCGATATATTGGGGTATTTGCTAAGTATCTCAATAGCTTGCATGCCATCATAGGCGATGTAAATATAATCTTCATGAAAAAAATAGTTAGAGATTTTATTTGACAACAAAATTTTGGCTGTCAATTTTGTAATCATTTTTGAGTCATCAATTATAAGTACATTTGTCGGTGTCATTGTCGAATCAACCCTTTTAGCTCTTTAAGGGTGTTTTTTCGCATTCAATTCCTTTTGTCAATTACTTAATAATTTGATTTTAAAATATTTTCCCTTGTATTCTAACAAAGATAAAACAAATTTTGAGTTAATTTGTGCAGAGGTTTATAAATAAAATGAAATAATACTGTTATCTCGCCTCACATGCACAGCTATACACTCTAAGCAAATAGCTAAAATAGTGCAAGGTTAATAAATATATTGGTAAAATACCTCTCTTAAATTTTACAGGATTTTAAATGTACAAAATATTACTACCTCTTCTTTTTAGCACGTTTCTTTGTGGGGAACCTCTTAATGGGGTGAGTGTTATGGTCAAAGGAGATATTATTACTCTCCATGATATCAAAGAGGAGATGCGCATTTCAAATGTAAATGCAGCCGCTGCAACTGATATTTTGATAAGAAAAAAACTCGAAACTGCGGAGATAGATGAGAGAAAAATCAGCGTAAGTTCTGCGGAAGTTTACGATGATATCAAAAAAATGGCGGCAGCAAATAAGATGAGTATTGACGAGCTTTATGAAGCAGTTAGAAACTCAAACGGCTTTAGTTCTACGGAGTTTAAAGAGAAAACAAAAGAGAAACTTATCTCTCAAAAGCTCTACTCCGCTATTGCTTACTCATCTATCGATATCCCAAAAGAGGACGAGATAAAAGAGTATTATGAACTTTATAAGAAAGATTTTTCACGCCCGAGTGCTTTTAAAGTTACAATATACGGCTCACAAAACAGGGACGCACTTGAAAAAAAGATAACTACTCCCATGTACAACTCTGGCGAAATAAAAGTCAATGAGCAGATACTTCCATATGACAAAATTTCACCTGAATTGGCAAAAATACTTCAAAATACAAAAGATGGCAGTTTTACTCCTATTATTAAAGAACCAAACGGCTCTTTTGTGAGTTTTTTCCTCCAAGAGACTCAAAATCGCAAAGAGTCAGACTATGAAAGCTCTAAAAATGAGATAATAAATCTTATTATGGAGAAAAAGAGAGAACAGGTTTTAAGCGACTACTTTGCAAGACTTAAGGGAAATGCGGAGATTAAAACGATTCGAGAAGTCAAATAGATGTTAAGTGATGAAAATTTTATAAAAATCGCACAGGAGATTGCAACCGCTTCAAAATGCGTCTCCAAACAGGTAGGCGCTGTAATCGTAAAAGACGGAAGAATTCTAAGTACGGGTTACAACGGCACTCCTGCAGGATATATAAACTGTCGTGAGCACTGGAGCGGCGAATATACTGCCGAACATCATGAGTGGTCAAAAACTTATGAGATACATGCAGAGATGAATGCTATCATCTGGGCGGCTAGAAAAGGTATCAGTATAGAAAATGCGACAATTTATGTCACGCTTGAGCCTTGCAGCGAATGCAGCAAAAACCTTATAGCAAGCGGAATCACGAGAATCGTATATCTAAAACCGTATGAACACACGCACTCAGAAGTAATATCAAAATTTATCAAAGACAACGGCGTAAGCATAGAAAAACTTGGAGAGTAAAAAATGAGTGAAGATAAAGAGCTGCAAGCAGAAATCGGCAAACATCTTATGCAACCTGAAAACTACGGGAAATTTGAAGATGCCGATTGTGTCGGAATAGGCATAGACCACGCTACAAAAAGCTATGTCATCATGTATATAAAAAGAGATGAGAAATTTATAACGGATGTAAAGTTCGGTACAAACGGCACGCAAGATACAACAACGCTTGGCTCTATTTTTACCGAGATGATAAAAGGCGACGAGATAGCAAATGCGATGGAGACGACTTCTACACTTGAGAATGAACTAAAAGAGAGTTACGCATCCATTCCTGCTCCAAAAGTTGATACAAGCAAGCCGGAGGGTGAGCAAGTTGAGCGTGTTTCAACCGAACATCAAGACAGTGCAAATATGGTTCTAACTGCTTTTCGTGCCGCAATGCGACATTATGAACGAAAACAAAGCGGCATAGAGGAAGAGCAGTTTGAGATGAGTATATCAAAAACATGTCCATACTCAACCACGGAGTGTCACTTTGTAAAAAAAGAGAGCGATCACTCTTAAGGTCGCTTTTTTTATCATCTCCCAACAGCGAATTTTATGATAGTATATACGAATAACTTTTTCACATCAGAGGAGTTCTTCTTATGCAATATATACGCTTTTTCAATGAACTTAATATCAAAGATGTTCCTATTGTCGGCGGTAAAAACGCTTCGCTTGGAGAGATGTACCAAAACCTGACCCCAAAGGGTGTAAATATTCCAAACGGTTTTGCCACCACAAGCGATGCTTACTGGCTACTTCTTGAAGAAAACGCCATTAAAGATAAAATTTCGGCAATACTAAATGATTTGGATATAGCCGATACCAAAAATCTTCAAGAACGTGGGCTTAAGGTTCGCAATCTTATTTTAAACTCACATCTTCCAAAAGCACTCGCTGAAGAGCTGCTTGAAGCATATAAAATTCTCTCAAACGAATACGGCTCACAAAATATCGATGTAGCAGTTCGTTCATCAGCAACGGCAGAGGATTTGCCCGATGCCTCTTTTGCAGGGCAACAAGAGACTTTTTTAAATGTCGGCAGCGAAGAGGAACTTTTAGAGTGCGTTTTAAAATGTTTTGCTTCACTATTTACTGACCGAGCCATCAGCTACCGCACAAGCCGCTCTTTTAGCCATTTCAAAGTTGCCCTCTCGGTGGGTGTACAGAAGATGGTGCGAAGCGACATCTCTTCAAGCGGAATTATGTTTACCATAGACACCGAAAGCGGTTCTGAAAATCTCATACTTATAAACTCCATCTGGGGCTTGGGTGAGAATGTGGTAAGCGGGCGGGTAAACGCCGATGAGTTTTTTATCTTTAAACCTACTCTAAAAAATGGAATCAATACCATTTTAAAACGCTCTTTGGGAAGCAAAAAAGAGAAGATGCTATACAGCGAAGATACACGCACCCTAAATGTCGTAACAACGAAAGAAGAGCAAGAGAGCTTCTCCATAAACGATGATGAAGTGATAGAACTTGCAAAACAGGCACTCCTTATCGAAGAGCATTATAAACGACCGATGGATATCGAATGGGCAAAAGACGGAAATGACTCCAAACTCTACATCGTTCAGGCAAGACCGGAAACGGTCATGAGCAAACAGAACAGAAGTATGACAAGCCAAAAATATTCACTTAACGCAAAAGGTGCAAAAATTTTAATATCGGGACGTGCAATCGGTGAAAAAATCGGTACGGGAAAAGTAACCGTTATAAATGACACGACCGAATTTGCACGCTTTAATGACGGCGATATCTTAGTCGCGGATACGACAAATCCCGACTGGGAGCCTGTTATGAAAAAAGCTTCGGCAGTTATAACCAACCGAGGAAGCCGTACATGTCATGCCGCTATTGTTGCACGAGAAATAGGCGTTCCAGCAGTTGTCGGGTGTACAAATGCCACAAAAGTTTTAAAAGATTCTCAAATAGTAACCGTTAGTTGTGCCGAGGGCGATGAAGGGCATGTGTATGAAGGCAAACTTAAGTACGATATCAAAACGATAGATATGAGCAAACTTCAACCTACAAAAACAAAACTCTTTGTAAATGTCGGGAATCCCGCAGAGGCTTTTAACTTTGCAAAGATGCCAAACGACGGTGTGGGGCTTGCCAGAATGGAGTTTATCATGAACAACTCCATCAATGCTCATCCTATGGCACTTGTTGATATGCACAAAGGAAAAAGCGTCAAAGACGAGGATAAAATCCGCTCTTTTATGACTCCATGCAGTGATGCAAAAGAGTTCTTTTTGCAAAAAATCAGCGAGGGCGTGGGAATGATTGCGGCTGCTTTTTATCCAAAACCGGTAATTATAAGAACAAGTGATTTTAAAAGCAATGAGTACCGCGGTATGACGGGCGGTCTTATTTATGAAGCGGAAGAAGAAAATCCCATGATAGGCTTTCGCGGTGCAAGCCGTTACTACGACGATAGTTACCGTGAAGCATTTATGTGGGAGTGCGAGGCATTAAAGAGGGTGCGTGACGATATGGGACTTAGCAATATTAAAATCATGATTCCATTTGTCCGCACACCTGAGGAGGGCAAAAAAGTCATAGATATTATGAATGAACAAGGACTTATTCAAGGCAAAAACTCTCTTGAAATCTATGCAATGTGCGAAATTCCTGCAAATGTAATTTTAGCCGATAAGTTTTTAGAGGTTTTTGACGGCTACTCCATCGGCTCAAACGACTTGACACAGTTAACTCTGGGGGTAGACAGAGAAAGCGCAAAAATCGCCCATATATTTGATGAGAGAAACGAGGCAGTTAAGAGAATGTTAAAAATGGCGATAGAGGCATGCAAGAAAAGAGACAAATACATAGGCATCTGCGGACAAGCCCCATCTGACTATCCTGAAATCACGGAGTTTTTGGTACAAGAGGGCATAGACTCCATATCGCTAAATCCCGATTCGCTCTTTAAGATGCGTCAAGTAGTGAGTGATTTGGAGGAGAGGCTCTCTTTATGACGAGAACCTCTTCCTAAAAAATTTCTCTGCCTCCATAACCGCAACAAGCGTTAAAGCGATAAAAAGCAGTGTTGTCCACATCTCTATACTAACAGGCGAAATACTCAGCAGCGATTGCATAAAAGGATTATACATGGATATGATGTGAGCACCTTGAGCGGCTATGACGGATATCCATAAAAATTTATTTTGAAAATGATTTATTTTAAATATAGAGTTATTTTCACTGCGTGAATTAAACGTAGATACATTTTCAAAGAGCACCATCAGAAGCAAAGTAATATTTCTTGCCATATCCTCACTATAACCCATCTCAAGCAGTGTATAAAAAAGAGCAAATGCGCAAGCTCCCATATAAAAACCGCCGACAACTACTCTGCTTAGCATTGCCTTGTTAAATATAGGCTCTTTCGTATCCCTTGCTTTGCGTTTTAAAACTCCCGGTTCAGCTTTTTCAACTCCCAAAGCCATATCTTGAAAACCGTTTGCGACAAGGTTGAGCCAGAGTATCTGAACAGGCAAAAGCGGTATAGGAATAAAAAAGAGCATCGAGAGCAAAATAAGTGTTATCTCCGCAAAGCTCGTTGATATAAGCAGGTGAATAACTTTGCGGATGTTATCGTACGCAACCCGTCCCTCTTCTATGCCGTTGACAATAGAGCTAAAAGCATCATCCGTCAAAATCAAATCGCTTGATTCACGTGCGACATCCGTACCGCTTTTTCCCATTGATATGCCGATATTTGCAAACTTTAACGCCGGCGCATCATTTACACCGTCTCCGGTTACTGCTACAAAATGACCGAGATCTTGAAATGTTTTGACTATAAGCTGTTTTTGTTCAGGCGAAACCCGTGCAAAAACACGCTTATGGGCTATCTCCTCTTTGTATGCTCCACGCTCATGCCAACGAGAGATCTCCAACCCGTCAATTACCTCATCTTTACTAATGGCAATGCCTAGTTCTTTTGCTATATAAAATGCCGTATTTGGATGATCTCCCGTTACCATTACGACTTCGATTCCAGCTTCTTCGGCAGTTTTTACAGCCTCTTTAACTCCCTCACGCAGTGGATCTGTGATGGCTGCAAATCCGAGATAAATATAACCCTCTTTGGCTATCTCTTTTTCATCGCTTAGTTTATATGCCAAAGCAATATTCCTAAACCCTTTAGCCGCCCACTCATCCACCTGTTTTAAAATATATTTCGTATCATCTTCACCAAGTTCGCATTTGCCGAGTATAACTTCAGGAGAGCCTTTTATAAAGTGCACCTTTTTACCATCAATCTCATAACTTGCCGCAGAATATTTATTTACAGGTTCATAAGGTATTTGATTGAGAGGCTTTAGTGTTTTATATTTCTCAAAGAGTGATTCATCTAAAGCAAGCGTATATCTCAAGAGTGCAACATCAACCTGATCCCCGATAAAAACAGACTCGCCCTCTTTTTTATGAAAAGTCGACTCGTTGCATAAAATCGCTACAAGAACTACATGTTCGTCAATATGTTCATCCGGATTATAAGCCCTCTCTTTCGTTACAAAATACTCAACGCTAAGGCGATTTTGCGTCATAGTTCCCGTTTTATCGCTTGCTATGAGGGTACAAGATCCAAGCCCCTCAATGGCAGAGAGTTTACGGACAATTACATTTCGTCTGCTCATAACACCGCTTGCAACGCTAAGGGCTACCGTAATTGCCACAGGAAGCCCCTCGGGTATTGCAGACACGACAAGTGCAACCGTTAAGAAAAAAATCTCTTTTAGTGGAATCTCTCGGTAGATGCCAAGCATAATGATTAAAATAGCAATTATGCCTATCATCTTTGAAATATTGATTGAAAACTTCTCCATGCGAAGAATCAACGGTGGTTTTGTCTCCTTGCTAGAGGCTAAAAGAGAGGCTATTTTACCGACCTCTGTTTGACTTGCAATCGCGCTCACTACTCCGATTGCTCTTCCTTTTGTAACTAAAGAGCCGCCATAGAGCATGTTTTGTCTCTCACCCAAAGGCTCATCAACATTGCTTGAGATATAGTTGCAGTTTTTATTTACTTCAATCGACTCTCCCGTGAGAAGCGACTCGTTTACCTGCAGTTCGTATGTTTCAAGGAGACGGATATCGGCAGGCACTTTAACACCGGATTCAAAAAAAACTATATCTCCAACGGTGATATCTTCACTTAAAATTTCAACTCTATTACCGTCTCTTAGGGCATTTACATAGGTTTTGATTACCTTTCTTAGTGCATCGGCTCTCTCGCTGGCCGTATACTCCTGATACGTTCCCACCACTGCATTCATAGCAAGCGCTGCCATTATAAATCCGGCATCGCTAAACTCTTTTATAGCAAACGAAATGGCAGCTGCGATTAGAAGTATGTAGATAACAGGGCTTTTAAACTGCTCTACAAATATCTCTAAAAGAGTCTGTTTTTTGGCTTCTTCTAAATAATTTTTTCCGTAATGTTCACTGCGAGATGCTACTTCAGAGCTGCTTAGTCCACCGATACTGCACTCTAAATCCAGCAGAGTCTCTTCTGCACTTTTTGTATGAAACATGTACTCTCTTTCAATACTTTATTGTTATTATCATAGTTCTTCACAGCTTAATTTAAACCACATTTTTTTCTATACATAATATAAAATTATGGTAAAATTCCACAGATGAAATTAAACGTGCTTCTCTCGATACTCTTTGCCATTGTTACAAGCTTTGCCGCAATCCATGAAGTGGAGCATATTCAACATAATGACAGCTCGTCATGTTTGGTATGTACCGTAAATAATAATTTAGTATCCGCCGATGCAGTGCAATTCACAGCCGATGTGGAAATTTTCCACTTTCAAGAGATAATACAAGAGAGTTCAACTTCATACTCATACAGAAAAATAAACTTCAATCAAAACCGCGCCCCTCCAAAAATATCCTAATTAACAAAATATTATTTTAATTCTGCCTCTAATGAGGCAAGCTTTTATAAAGGAACTTCGTTTTGTGCCTTAGCGGCTAGCGTAGCTTTTTGGACTTGTTCAAAAAGTGTACAAAATAAATAAAAAATATTATCAAATAGGATATGTACAACAATGAAAAAAATATTATTAGCAAGCACACTTTGTGCAGTTTTGGTTTATGGCGATGCGGCAGCTCTGCTTCCTGTAGAAAAAAGAACTTTTGATCAATCAAAATATATTCCGGATATCTCTGCAATTTTAGATTTCTCTTATGTAAACAACAGCGTAAAAGATGATGAAATCGCACATTTAGAACTTCCTGGAGTGGCTCACGGGCTTTTAGGAGAACACTCTCACGGTGACTCAAATCATGCAACATATAATGCAAAAAATGGTTTTAACCTAAACTATGCAGAAGTTGTACTCTCAAGCAGCGTAGATCCGTTTCTTAGCATGGATGCCGTTTTTCACTTTAGTGAACATGGTGTTGAAGTTGAGGAGGCTTACTTTACAACGACTGCACTGGGTCATGGGATAAGAGCTAGAGGTGGAAAGCTTAACTCAAATTTCGGCTACTTAAATGCTCAACATCACCACTACTGGGATTTTGGAGATATGCCGCTTGTTTATGAAGCGTTTTTAGGAATGCATGGCATCAATGAGCTAGGCGGTCAAATCCAGTGGACTGCTCCGACACCGTTTTACCTAATGGCAGGTTTTGAGGTGCTTCAAGGCACAAATGAACAGATGTTCGGAAACGAATCTGTAGATATAGAGGAGTTTAGCGGCGTAGAAGAGGATAAAATAAAGGGCACAAGCGCACCGTCTCTATATGTCGGATATGTAAAAGCTTCTCATGATATCGGAGATACAACAATTGCAGGAGGCGTCTCTTACGCTCAGGGCGATTCCATGATAGATCACAGCGATGACCATGAGGGTCCACATGTATTTAACGGAGATGCTAAACTTTACGGAGCAGATTTTGTAGTTCTGCACTCGCTTGATTCATACAGTTCTATAAAATGGCAAAGTGAATGGCTAGGAAGAGAACTTGATGGCATTCAGTATAATTTAGAAACATTCATAAATCCAAACATGAATAAAAAACAGAGCGGTCTATACTCTCAGCTCATCTACACGCATGACAAAAACTGGAAAATGGGCGTTAGATACGATACAATTTACAAAAATGATGTTGTAGCAAACGGCGTAAATAAAAATATGACGGATGATTTTAATAAATACTCTGCGATGGTGGAGTATCACACAAGCGAGTTCGCTCGTTTTAGACTTCAGTACAACCGCAATGAGGCGATGTACAATGAAGACGGAAACAGAGTTGATATAGATACGATTATGCTTCAAGCAAATATCTCTATCGGAGCACATGCGGCTCACAGTTTTTAAGAGTTTCTTAAAAACTTATCAGGTACGGTTATAGCCGTACCCCAAACAAAGAAGGCAAAAAATGAATAAATTTTTACTACTGTTTTTCTTACCTCTCTCTCTTTTTGCTCACCTAAATATTGCCGTAAGCTACCCATATATCGGTGCTTTAACAAAAACAATAGGCGGTGATCATATAGAAACGGTTGTTTTAGCCAAGGGAAATTGGGATCCGCACTTTATAATCCCTCGCCCCTCTCTTATCTCAAAAGTAAGAAATGCCGATGCGCTTATTATGAACGGCGGACAACTTGAAATCGGCTGGTTGCCTCCGCTGCTTAACCGTGCAGGAAACCCGAAAATAGAGCCAAATGCCAAAACATTTCTAAATCTATCGCACCATATAGGACTTATCAACAAACCTTCAAACGTAGATCGTTCAGGCGGCGATATTCATCCTGAGGGAAACCCGCATTTTCATCTAAGTCCACAAAATATTTTACTTTTGGCAAATACTATAAAAGATTTTTTGATCTCAATAGATACGGAACATAAAGCGGTCTATGAAAAAAATCATAGCGAGTTTTTATCCATGTGGAATCAAAAAATGAAACTTTGGAGCGAAAAAATGGCTAATAAAAAAGGTTTAAAGGTAATCCAGTTTCATGACAATTTAGCCTATTTTAACAACGCATACGGACTTGTAAATATAGGTACGATTGAGCCGCTCCCGGGAATTCCACCATCTTCAAAACATACGATTGAGATGATAGAGCTTATAAAAAAAGAGAACCCTTGCTGTATCCTGCATGATGTTTACCACTCTACAAAAACAGCCGAATTTATATCCGAAAAAACGGGCATAAAAGTTGTTTTAATGCCGCATGACATAGAAGCGTTGGAAAATATTAACGATTTAGGCTCACTCTTTGATCATCTCACAAGTGCTATAAAATGATAGATATTCTGCTCACTCCCATAGCCTTGGTTATTATTTTAGTTATGCTTCACTCCTACTTCGGCATGGAGATCCTAAAACGCGGCATTATCTTTACAGATCTTGCAATTGCGCAGTTTGCAGCACTCGGTTCATCTGTTAGTCTTGGCTATTTTCATGAGGAGTATTTCTATCTTTTAACTCTAAGTTTTGCGCTCTTTAGCGCATTTCTTATAGCGTTCGCTTCTACAAGAAAGCTGCATCTGGAGGCTTTTATCGGGATTCTTTATGTTTTAGGCGCAAGCGGTATTATGATGGTTCTCTCCCATTCGGCTGAGGGAATGGAACATTTTAAATCTCTTTTAGCCAGCGATATACTCTTTACGCCTCCGAGCGAAGTTCTTAAAAGCGGCATTATCTACTCATTTATCGCTCTTGCGTTATACTTTTTATATCCAAAACTCGACGGTTTTTTAAAAGAGCTTCTCTTCTTCTCGCTATTAGCCATAACCGTGACATCTTCGGTCGCACTGGCGGGAGTTTTTGTGGTTTTCGTACTTCTTATAGCTCCGCCGTTTGTAGCTATTTCATTAGGGTTTAAAAGACCTCTGCTTTATAGCTTCTTTTTTGGATGGTTTTTTGGCATAAGTGCAATCGTCATCTCCTACTTCTACGACTTGCCTACAGGTTACAGCGTAGTATTTTTAGGCGCATTTCTAACGGCAGTCGTAGTTTTAGGAACATCAAAAAAAGAAAAAATATGAAATTTCCAAGCGAGTGGACACAAAAAGAGTTTTTGCAAAATAAAAAGGTGCTTGAAGCCGAGGGCATAAAAGTCCTTCTTATAGATACCATCCTCTCGCCCATTGAAAAAACAGATACCGTAGTCTACAATCCTTATGAGCTAAATAAAGAGCCGCGAGGGAGTGTCTTCGTATTTTACTGTGACAGTGGAAAAAGCACGCTAAACAGGCTTGAAGAGTATAAAAAGAGGTTCCCTCTGTATAACTGCATCTCGCTAAAGGGCGGCAGAGGTTACTGGCGGATAAATATGAGTGTTTTTGATGAGTAATCATGAAGAGCATCTAGAGAAGTTCATCCAAAATTTGCATAGCGGAAATTTTTATGATGCACATGAAGATATTGAATCTCTCTGGTTTCCTAGAAGATTCGAGGAGAGCGATGAAGTGAAACTCTTAAAAGGTTTTATAAATGCTTCGGTATCTTTTGAACTTCATAAAAAAGGCAAAATCGAACCTTCTAAAAAAGTTTGGAATAATTATCTTAAATATATGGATCTCATACACTCTATAAACTCGCCATATCTGGAAAAATATCACCAAATCATAAAAGATATTGACATAATCAAGAAGAGTTTTATAAACATATAGGTAAAATTTCACCCATGAAAACACCTATATTAATATCACTTTTAACGGCACAATCCCTTTTTGCACTTGTATCTATCATTCCCGTTGAGATCGGCAAAGAGATCGGCTTATCAAACATAGCGGAAGCTTCCCTTGAAACTACAAGAGGAAATACAGACACGGACAGCTACAAAGCATCTTACAGAACTACTTATGATGACGGAGAAAATTTTGTTACATGGGCAGAGGCTTCCGGAGCATACGGAAAAGCAAATAGAGATGAAAACACAAATAAAGTTTTTGCACATGCAAGATATATACATGCGATTACTCCGGAGTTGGTAAGAGCCGAAGTATTTACACAATACCAAAATGATATGTTTATGAATATCAAAAATAAGGTTTCATACGGAACAGGTGCCAGATTTAAGGTGCTGGACTTCGAGCGTGATGCGAGAGGATATATCGGACTTGGTCTATTCCATGAAACTATCAGTTATAGAAATCCGGAGATTAATCCCTCAGAGAGAAATACCAGACTAAATTCATACTTTTCCTACTCAATAGATTTAAATGATAAAACATCTTTAGCCTATGCACTCTACTTTCAGCCGAAAGTAAATGACATCACGGATAACATCCAATCACATGAGATTGAATTAAAAGTAAATATCTATAGAGATATGTTTTTAAAATTTAACATCGCCTATACTATGGATAGCGAACCTCCTGTTAATATAAAAAGATATGATTTTACCCAAAACACATCTTTTGTTTTTAAATTTTAGTCTTTTATTTAAAAGATAAAAGGATATAAAGTGGATATAGCAAAATACACAGATTTGGCAGTTATGTATATAAGTGAGTATGGACTTAAAGTTGTTGTTTCAATAGCCATATTCATTATCGGTAAAATGGTTGTTAAAAAAATTACCGCACTTCTAAAAATAGTGATGCATAAGGCTAAAGTTGATAATACTTTGGTTGAGTTTTTATCCAATTTAATCTATTTCGTGCTTCTTATAGTAGTTATTTTGGCTTCACTGAATACTTTGGGCATAAATACTACATCATTTCTAGCAGTATTTGGAGCAGCATCTTTAGCTATCGGTTTGGCACTTAAAGATTCACTCTCAAATATCGGTGCAGCAGTGCTTATAATAATATTTCGTCCGTTTGAAGTAGGAGATTCCATAGAAGCGGCAGGAGCTTCAGGCAAAGTGGAAGAAATAAATCTCTTCTCGACTGTTATGGTAACACCTGATAATAAAACAACAACCATTCCAAACTCTAAAATCATAGCAAGCAATATCACAAACTACTCAAGCAAGCCGATACGCCGTGTAGACCTTGTTTTTTGCATAGATTACCGCGATGATTTAAAACTTGCAAAAGATATAATGATGCAGGCTATAAAAGATGACAGCAGGATTCTAGAAGAGCCTGCCCCATTTGTAGCCGTTGGCGAGCTTGGCGAGAAAAGTTTGAACTTTGTGTTTCAAGTTTGGGTAAAAACAGAAAACTATTCAATCGTTCGTTTTGATATGCTTGAGAAAGTCAAGCTTGCATTTGACACACATGGGATATCTATCCCATTTCCCAATATGAATATTCCTTTAATCAAGTAATATTTAGCTCTGCTTTTTTGCGACTTCCCCAAAGATATAAAAAATAGCTTGCTAAAAGTGCGATAAAAGTCGAACTTAAGAAAAGCTGTGCCGGATAGAGTTCATACACATATCCGGCAATGAGAGCACCTAAAAAAGCTCCAAAACCATAAGTTATCCCCGAAAAAAGCTGTTGTGCCAAAGATTTGTGTTTATAAAGATAAAAAAGATAGCTTATCGCCGCCGAGTGAAATAGTGCAAAACTGAGTGCATGCAGAGCTTGCGAGAAAAACAAAATAGTTATATTTTCCGGAAATATAAATAGCAAAAGCCAGCGGAAGGCTGTGATAAAAGTCGTTGCTTGAAGAATCAAAAGCAGGTTTTTGCGAAGTAGCGATCCTTGGAAATAGAGCATAAAGATTTCAACAACTACACCAAAACTCCACAAATATACCGCTATATCCATGCTCACTTTATGATCTGTCACATAGATAGTAAAAAAGTTATAAAACGAACCGAAACTTACCTGCATAAGAGTAAGCCCAGCCCATAACCTCCAATCTTTTAAAATATCTATATCATTTTTTGACTCTTCGCCCTTATCTAAAAAAGTGTCCGCTCTCTTTGCTATAACAAACGCTGATAAAGATGTAATAAAAGTTAAAACCAAAAGGTAAGCAAGTGCGACATTTGCGGAGCTTAAAAACTTTACTAAAACAAGTGCAACCAAAATAAAACCAACCGAACCAAACAGCCTGATTTTACCGTAATCCTCTTTACCGAGATACTTCAAAGATATAAGCTCAACATACGGAAGCACTATGCTTAACCCGATTCCCAAACTAATATTTGAGAAGAGCAGTTTGTAAAAGCTATCAAGCGAAAAGTAAAATGAGGTGGCGCTCAAGCACATAATGAATAGTGCTATGTTAAAAGCACTTCTATTGATTTTAAGCCCTTTTATAAAAGCAAAAGGAACCGCAAACCTCACTAAAGGAGCAGCCGCAAATATAATGCCTATATCGCTTGCGGAGTAACCCGCCATAGATAAAACCTTTGGCAAAAATATTATATACACGCCAATAATTGAGAAATAAAAGAAATAAAATATTGCTAGTAAGAATGACATTCGTGATTATATACTAAAGAGATAAAATATATGTTATACTTACAATAACTTAAAGTAATATTAAAAAATAAGGAATGGTTTCGAATGTTAAAAGAAATGAAGGATGAAGATTTCATTGTATCAAAAACAGACCTTAAAGGTCGTATTGTATACTCTAATCAAATCTTTATGGATATGGCGGAATATACAGAAGATGAGCTTTTGGGAAAGCCTCACAGTATTATTAGACATCCGGATATGCCAAAAGCGGTTTTTAGGCATCTATGGAACGTAATCCCTACAAAACAAGAAATCTTTGCTTTTGTTATCAATAAAACTAAAAACAATAACGATTACTGGGTATACGCAAATGTAACGGCAACGGTAGATATTAACGGTAAAATCGTAGATTACTATTCCGTCAGAAGAAAGCCAAATCCAAAAGCTCTAGCAGTCATCATACCTCTGTATAAAAAAATGATGGAAGTAGAAAAGAGTAGCGGTATAGACGCATCATTTAAGGTATTAACAGATATTTTAGCAGAAAAAGGAGTAAGTTACGATGAGCTTGTTATCTCTCTTCAAAACCAATAAAAATAAACAAAGACATGAGCAAATGCATGATTTAGTCATCAAAGTTCTAAGAGAAGCCGCTGATGGAAAGCTAAACGGCAGAATTACAAACATACCAAATGATAACTCAAGAGAATCCGCATTTGCATGGACGATTAATGATGTATTAGATCAACTTGAAGCATTTATGAGAGATGTTGAAACATCCATAGAGAGCGCATCCATAGGCAAAACATACAGAACAACGAATCCGGAAGGCTTACACGGAATCTTTCGTACAACATCAGAAAAATTAAAACTGGCTATTTCATCTATTGCAGTCGGGTATGAAACTAGAATCAAAAGCAAACTTTCAGACGATCTTAGCACTTTGGGCGGCGGTATCGGAGCCGGGCTTGAGGTTATACAAAAAGATATCGTCGTTTCTCAAAATGGCTCAGATGAAATTTCACAAGTTTCACAAAGGACAGCAGATCTCTCTTCAAAAAGCTTACACAGCGTACAAGAGATAAGCCAAAAACTAAGTATTCTCATGAATTCTATCTCATCTTCGCATGAAATAATCGTAAATCTTGAACAGAGATCTCGCGATATCTCTAACGTCGTAGGACTTATCAAAGATATCGCAGATCAGACAAATCTTCTTGCACTCAACGCTGCTATTGAAGCAGCTCGCGCAGGCGAACATGGACGAGGATTTGCGGTAGTTGCAGATGAAGTTAGAAAACTGGCAGAGAGAACACAAAAAGCAACTCAAGAGATAGAGATAAATATCTCAACTCTTCAACAAGAAGCAAATGAGATGAAAAGCAGTTCCGACAATATTTCAGAAATTGCCGGAGAGTCAAACGAGGTGATACATGAGTTTCAAAAAACTTTTGAGGAACTAAACTCATACGCAAACAAATCATCTGATATCTCTATAAAAATCAATAATCAGCTCTTTACAACACTTGTAAAAGTAGACCACATCATATTTAAATCAACTGCATATTCATCCGTACTTAATTCTCACGGAGATAAAAAATTCGTAGATCATAGAAACTGCCGCATGGGTAAATGGTATGCCGGGATTGGGCAAGAGAAATTTGGACATACTAAAGCCTTTAAAGAGATGGATTCTATACATGCAAGCGTTCATGACTCTGTTTTAAGAAATCAGGAGTACGTACAAAGCGGTAGCGTACTAAAAGGAGATCATCCGACTGTCATTTTTAATAACTTCAATGAAATGGAACGCTCATCAGATATCCTCTTTCACAAGTTGGATGAAATGGTTGAAGAGTATATGAAAAATAGTAAAAAATAATTATTTACTTACTATTTACTTATAATTAATATAATTTTAAATCTCAAATATGTTTAACCCCTTTCGTACTTGAGATGTATATAACCTATAAATTATTTTTAATTATCCACTCCTTCTCCCCTTTTGGGCTGGATAATTATGTTACACTTCATTTATGAAAAAAATCCTTTTAACAACACTAAATTCAAGATTTACTCACACATCCATAGCTCTGCGTTATCTTTATGCAAACTTAAAAGAGTTGCAGAATGATGCAAAAATCATAGAGTTCAGTATCAATGATGCCATCCAAACCATAGCGGAAAAACTTCTTACCCACTCCCCGCAAATCATCGGCATAGGCGTCTATATCTGGAACGCTTTAGAGGTGCGTGAACTTATACATATCATTAAAAAAATCTCCCCGAATACAAAGATAGTTCTCGGCGGTCCGGAAGTCTCACATGAACCCTTTAGGGTTAACCTAGATAGTGCAGACTTTATCATTCAGGGCGAGGGAGATGAAGCATTTTACAGATTATGCAGAGATATTTTTGATGGTCTAGCAAACCAAAGAGTTATAAAAATGAGTATGCCATCTCTTAAAAATGTAGAATTACCGTACAAATTTTACACCGACGATGATATAAAGAACAGATACATTTATGTTGAAGCTTCACGAGGTTGCCCTTTTGAGTGTGAATTTTGTCTCTCTTCGATGGATGAAAAAGTAAGGGCGTTTGATATAGAACTGTTTTTAAGTGAACTTGAACTTCTTTGGAAGCGAGGTGCAAGAAACTTTAAGTTTATAGATAGAACTTTTAACCTCAATATAAAAACGGCGAACAGACTGCTAGACTTTTTTTTGGAAAAAGAGGAGATGTCGCCATACTTTGCACATTTTGAGGTTGTGCCTGATCACTTTCCTGAGTCGCTAAAAGAAAAAATTGCTTCCTTTCCGCATGGCGCATTGCAGCTTGAAATCGGTATACAAACTCTAAATCCCGATATTGCCAACAACATTTCAAGACCGTTAAAACTTGATAAAATCAAAGAAAACATCCGTTTTTTAGAAAATGAAACCAATGCGCATATCCACCTTGATTTAATAGTAGGCTTACCAGGTGAGTCTTTAGAGAGTTTTGGAGCAAATCTTGACGAACTGGTAAGTCTGAGCAGCTGTGAGATACAAATCGGCATACTAAAAAAGCTATCAGGAACCTACATAAATCGTCATGATATAGAATACGGCATGGTTTATAGCGATATTCCTCCGTATGATGTTCTTCAGACCTCAACACTCTCTTTCTTTGATATTCAGATTATGAAAAGATTTTCAAGATTTTGGGATCTCACTTACAACAGCGGTAACTTTAAAGAGAGTGTAAAACTGATTTGGCAAGATGAGAGCGTGTTTGAAAATTTTTATGCTTTTAGTTTATGGATTTACACTCAAACGGATTCGACATGGCAGATTTCACTTCAAAGGCTCGGAGAGCTTCTATTTAAATATCTTTGTGAAGTAAAAAAAATAGATGCAAAAGATATTGCAAAAAATATGTTAAACGATATGATGAAACTAGAGGGCAGAGTAGTTCCAAACTACCTTAAACCTTATGCAGAGAACATTGAAAAAAATAAAAAACACGGAACATCGGGTTTCAATAAAAGGCAACAGTAATATTTGATTTTTTTTGATATAATTATCACATAAGCGTGGGGTGGATAATTTTATTATTTTATGGAATAAGAATATAATTTATGCCGGCTATATTAAAGAGAAAGGTTGTTGATGTTCTTCAAAAAAAACAATAAGCTCATTGCCGATTTAGAGGCTAAAGAGAGGGAAATAGTAAATTTAAAAAATGAGCTTGATGGTGCAAATCTAAAAATCTTAGATTTAGAGAGAAAAATGAACATCAACAGTGATGAACATACTCTTAATGAACTCATTAAATCTCTGGTAAATGGTTTAACTGACTCTTGTTTCAGAGATTTATCGGGATTGCAAGTCGATTTAAGCAATAACCTAAACGAACTTCAAGATATTCATCAAAGAAGTGACCAAAGCAATGAAAATGCGAATAGTGCATTGGTTGATGTAAATACTCTATCCAACACAATGATATCTTTGCTAGAGCACATAACAAACACTTATGATCAAGTAAATATATTAAATACAAATGTTGAAAACATCTCAAGCGTAATTAGTCTAATAAAAGATATCAGTGATCAGACAAACCTTTTAGCACTAAATGCGGCCATCGAAGCTGCCCGTGCAGGTGAGCACGGAAGAGGCTTTGCAGTTGTCGCAGATGAGGTGCGAAAACTTGCTGAGAGAACGCAAAAAGCGACGAGCGAAGTTGAGATAACGGTACAAGGTTTAAAGCAAAATGCTCAAGAGATACATGAACACTCAAAATCAATGGAAGATCTCTCATCGGACTCAAATAAACAGGTAAGCTCTCTTCATGAAAAAATGCTAGATCTGCTTGGCAGTTCCAACGTTATAGCCAATGAAAATCAAAATATTACAAATGCTATATTTATGGCGCTTGTAAAACTTGATCATCTGCTATTTAAGTCAAATGGATACAAAGCCGTATTTAAAAATCAGGCTGATGCCCATTTTGCTTCAGATTCCGAGTGCCGTTTAGGTCAATGGTATAATAGCGGCATAGGAAAAGAGCATTTCAGCAAAACACCTAGCTACTCAAAACTAAGCATACCACATAAAGAAGTTCATGACAGCATTAAAAAAGCTATAGATTGCGTAACAAAAGGTACATGTACGCAAGAGGCAAAAAATGTAATGACTTACTTCGTAAATGCAGAAAAAGCAAGCGGTGAAGTAACACAAATATTAAGCAGTATGCTTCAAGAAGAGAGAACTTCAAGACATAAATAACTCTAAGCTCCTCTGGAGTTTAGCCAAATGGTCTTGAATACCGTAATTTAGGGCTTTAAACTTGTTTTACGTTTTCAATTGTAACCGTATCGTCACAGTAAAGAGAAAAATTAAACTCCAAATTTACTTTGTCACCATCTATTACACTCGCATAATATTCTAGTGTTGTACTGGCTTTATTGTGACCGAGTAAACCTGCTAATTCATTTATACTCACTATCTTACCTTGAAGCATTAAGGTTGCAAAAGTATGACGGGTCGCATACATTCTATATCTTGGAACACCGCTATCTTTTACAACCTTATTCCAATATCGTTTTAACTTATCGGCATCGTCCATATCTCCAAAAATAAAGATATTATTTGTCTGTATCTTTTTGACTTCATCTAAAATCAATTTAGAGTAAGGAACTTTTCTAACTGCATTAGCTGTTTTTCCGTTTCCTATAATGCCTTTACTTCTAGTTCTTTTAATATGAATATACCCATCATCTTTAAAATCACCGATTTGAAGTCCTAAAATTTCACCAACTCTCATTCCCGTATTGAATGCAATCTCTAAATATACTTTCATCACTCCAGAGGCTACACTAAGAAGCTTTCTTACCTCTTCTTTGGTGTAATATTCAATTTCCTCTTTAGCTTCTTTTTTGAGCTTTATATTAAGTGCTGGATTGAAATCTATTACTGCGTCGTCAACTGCTAATTCAAAAATCTCATTGATACAACTTTTATAAACTTTGAGTGATGATACTTTCATATCTAATGAAATCAAATATCTCTTAATGTCTAGTCTCGTTATGGTGTCAATATTGCGACCGTTAAAAAACTGAATAACTCGTAAAAAATATTCTTTCTTTACTAAGTAACTCCGATTTTTATCTTTCTGCTCTAAAAATATACCACCGTAATACTCGAAAGTTTTAGGTTTTTTTTTGTATATTTCACCTGTTGCAATTTTAATATCAAGAGCTGGTATAATCTTGTCTTTTACTATTTTTATGTTTTGAGGTGTGTCTTTTAACTTAGTGGACTTTTGTTTTCTCACACCATCAACATAATAATTAAGCCATATTACAGAGCCTCTTAAAAAATATGTTGTCATTCCTTTGTTACCTTTTTTAGTGGTAACAGCCTTACTATGAAACAAAATCATACCTTTTTATATTAAAAATTTATCTAAGTCAATTTCATCAGAAATTGAATTGATAGGCTTAATGCTATTATTGAACTCTTCAACATCAATATAAATTCTCTTATATCCATTTATTTTATGAGCTGCAAGGTCTTTATTTTTAATCATGGTTCTAAGATATGAACTATCTATGCCCATATCTTCGGCTACCTTTTGGATAGTTTGAAATCTACTCATTTTAGGCTACCAATCTGCCAGCGATATTAACAGTAAAATTTTCTTGTCTCAAATAGAGCAATTCTTTATCGTCCCAAATTTCCATAATTTTGTCATTATCAATATTTGAAAGTATTTTAAGACTGTTGCCTTTTCGTACTTGCGTAAGACCATAGAGAGAAAAGCGGTGATTTAACATTCTGTAAAGATACATAGGAGCAGTTGACCTACTTCCACAAAATCTGTTTATGCGGTGCTTGATATACCAAGCATTGAGATATTCATCTTTTGTTGTAATCTCTTTTTTTGACATAGGAAGTGTTTTATTTATATATTTCATTATGTAGCTCGTTGCACTTCTGATATTTTTTTCAAACTTGTTCGACTTTTGATTAAACAAGTGGTAGAAAGCTTTTTCAACTCGTTCGATGCGTTCTTTTGGAATAAATAGAAGTATATGCGTGTGCGGTGTACCGTCTTTGTGTGGCTCATTCACACGATAATACATGCGTTGCATTTTTGTAAGCTCTTTTAATGAGCGGTCTTGTCGTAATTTAGCCAACATCTTTGTTAATATTTTTACTGACTCTTTAGGCTCTACACCATTATATTTAGGGTTTCTGATTAACTTACCGTCTCTAGTAGCTTTCATTATGTGAAATTCACTAGGCAGAGTAAGAGTCAAAAATACGGGAGTTAAATTTGCATTCGTTGCCTCACGCTCTAACGTATTAACACGATTTTGGATTTCACCGTAATATCTGTGTGGGCTATGATTTGATGAAACAATACAATCTTTTAAACTGAATTGTTGACCCGTAGAGTTATCTTGTATATAGCTATAATCTAAAAAGATACTTTGAGCTTTTATCTTTGCTTTTGTCATAGCTAAGTCATCGTTAGTCAGCCCGTATATTCTCGAGATGTCCACAACTTTTTTATAATTAGTCAAGAGGGCTTTCGCCTCCTCTTTTTTTGTTCGTCCCTCACAAATAAAGGAGGAGGCAGTCGCCCATTTTTCTAACTTCATAAAATTACTCATTATCATCTAATGGAATATAATTAAATGAGCCTTTGAGGCAATCTAGCATTACATTGTAATCCGTGAGGTGCAACGAGCCAAAAGCATTTAAACCTAATAATAATCTATGAAATTCATCTAGTTTTCTATGCACCGTAGAGCAGTCAATTTCTGTTTTTTTAATATCTTTTTGTGTATCATTCATCGTTTCTTTCCTTCTAGGCTTGGAACACGGTAGGGAGTTTTTATCTTGCAGGATGGACTCTCTATGCGTTCTTATTGTTTAAGACTTCAAATAAAACCACTATTAGTGCAAATAGTATGTGTTCATACTCTATCATCTAACTTTTTTTAAGACACGTAAAAACTTACCGGCGATTTAGAAATAAAACTGCATTGAACGCTTACCTCTTTACCTATTTGAGCTTCATACTGTTTCACTTGCTCGTCTGGTATGCTGACATCTTGCATATCATGTTTAACAGAGCCGTTAGAGAGTTTTGTTTCAACCAATAGCTGTAATTTATGTTTACCAGTACTTACAACCTCGCCCGTCTCTTTATCTTTAAAGTCAGGGTTTTTATACAATGACATTAACTTGCCGTGAATTGATATTTTCATTTTTCATCCTTCATATTAAGATTAAATTTTTCGAGAACAATATCATTATATTTTCCTTGAACAGCATTAAACTCGTCTTTTTTATCCATATTTCTAGCTATTCTACGAATGCATGCAGTTGCAGAATCCATAAGATTTAAAGCATCAAATTTATACGAAAAATCCATTCCTATATAAACATGATTTGTTTCTTTAAACTCATTTATCGCTAGTGATAACTCTAAATAAATCTTCATAAGCTTTTCAAAATCATCTTCTGAAACAGTTTTGGAAAACATTGGATTACTATCGGATATTGGATTTGGCAAGAATATATCTTCAGAATTAAGAATATATTTTAAATCAGATAATAATTCCTGAACTTTTGGAACGGATGAAAGATAAGACTCAACTAAACTAACTTCCATTAATGAAATAATCATGGATGTAACGGTTACATCATCTTTCTTGCATTGATGTTCAAATTCAGCTTTTAAGAGATTTGGGATTTGTAAATTAAATCCAACTTTTTTGTTTTCGGCACCTTGTGCTTTTTGTAGAGCTTGTTTGTACATGTGTACTCCTTATATTATACGTACATTAAATATGTACATTAAGGAATTGTATATTTTTTTAGAGTGAATGTCAAGCTTTAGAAAACTAACGCCTCGATTAGTTGTCATATATTACAACTTTTAAGCTCGTTGTTATCCCTATCGTTCGTTCCTCTCTATGACGGGAGTTTATTTTTATAAATTGTGTATAATAGTTAGAAAGGAGTACTATGAATTTATCAACCATCCCATCGGATAACTTATATAAGTTTATGTCTATTTTTGGTTTAGTTTTGATTGTGTCGTGTATGACTGTTTATATGTTAATGCATGATTCGTGGACTGAACAAAAATATAAACTAGAACTAAAAATAGAAGAAATGAATGTAAAAACGAAGCACCAGGGTGATAGTATTGAATTATTTGATATTGACTCGTGCAAAGCTAATCCTAAAGATTGTCATGACAATTTTAAAAAAATAGAAAAAACTCAAAGAGAACAGGAGATTGATAATAGTCAAATTATTGTTCTAAATAAATATCTTAATGAAAGATTAAAAGAAATCACCAGTTATTCTTATGCTCTCTCTTTTTTAACTTTGTTTGGATTTTTGATATCTACAGCAGGATTCATTCTATGGTATTATAAATTGCAAATCTATCAAGATGCACTGATTATTAAAGAATATAAGAAACAAATATAACATAATTAGATGTAGATAAAAATGTAACCGTAGTGTCACAGTAAACAGCTAAATTCATAGTAAAACTGTTACATTACACCCCTAAAAGCCCTTGTTTGTGGGGTTTTTCAAACTCCTCTGGAGTTTAGACCTTTTGTTACTGCCTCGTTTATCTCTTTTTTATATTCAGGATTTAGCCTTCCAAGTTCTCTATCAAAGTAAATTATTATGTCTTTATTTGTATGTTTGTGTCTGCATATCGTAAAAAGCAAATCTGCATAAATATCAAAATCAGGATGAGGTCGCATCCCAAGTTTTTTGTTTATAACTCCGTAATATTTTGTAATCAATTGAACGGCTTCCAATAGTTCGGCGGCATCTGATTTTTTATTTTTTATTACATGTACCAAAGATTTAAAATCAGGCGTTGTTGAAGTGTTACTCTCATATTTTTCTATAGATGGTTTTTTTTTATTTGCATTATCTTTACTAGGTTCTAAAAATAGAAAAAACATTAAAACTGCTAAGATTACAACCAATCCCATTATAGATTTAATGATTAATTCTGCTTCCATTACGCTACTTTTTTTATAGATTATATCACACTCAATAAGGCTTACCAAGTAAAAGTTATAAATTTAAAAAATAAATTAAATGGCTAGTATAGTTTAATGTGGTGGACAGTGAGGGATTTCAAGCTTAGACGCTCAGAAACTCCAGAAATAAGGGTTTCTAGCTGTTTGTCGGATAGCGAAAGTATCATAGTTTCTAGCCTTAGTATCATAGTAAAATTACGCTGAATTTTACAAGAATTAAGCAAACAATAAAAATACTATGCAGAAATTCGATTTAAGTTCAATTCAATTTCATTTACAATTTTACTTAATTCTTCTTTGCTGATATCATTTTGCACTTTTTTTTCTGTACCGTTAGAGTGATTTCTTATTCTCTCCAGTTCTCTTCTTTCGTCTTCTTCTTTCTTTATCTGTCTACCCATTGCCGCAGAATAAAATACATTAAGCTTTAAAGATTTTCTATGTTTCATAATATCTTTCCATGAGCCTTTGCCGAACAAATAAGTGTTAAGTGTGTACACTCCAGTATTAACACGAATTAACACTTCATTATTAACAAGTTTCGTTAGATTATTATTGACAAAGCTTAAACTCTTATCAAGCTCTTTTGCTATTCTCTCTTTAATAGCTTTGTTGATAATTATTTCTTGTTCATAGTTAACATATTTAAGCAATGCGTACATTAAATCGCTACTAATATCTAACTTATAAAAATAAGCGATATCTTCGATATATAGCTTAATATAACTGGGCTCTACTTCTGCTTTAAATTGTGCTATCTGTTCTCTTTCTACTGTTTCGCCTAACTCATTTATTGTTGTATTTGTTTCAAGATAAGCTAATGTTCTTTTCATTTTTTCCATAATTTATTACTCCTGTTGTTGTGTAATGCGATTACTCGCTTTTAAGTAATAATGCTCTAATGAAAAAAAATCAAAGAAGTGTTAAAAAATGAGCAAAAATAGTAAAAAATAGTAAATCATTACTCAAATAGAGGAAAAACATTCCTCAAACTGAGGAATGTACTTACTCAAACTGAGGAATGTTTTTCAATTAAAAAAACCTTTATAAAGCCCTAAAAATAGGGTTAAAAAAGGTGTTAAAAAAAATACAATTCCCTCTATTATATTTTACGCGTGATTTATCACGCATTACCGCTTGCGGTAATCCATATATTAATCAGCTTGAAAAGTCGTATAATGGTCTGTAATATCTAAACGACTATGCCCTAGCTCTAAGCTAGTTATCCCTTTCGCTTCGTCTTCGCTATGTCCGCCCTCTCTTAGCTCTTCCATACGTTCTTGAGCAAAGTTATATCTAAGCCCGTGCGTTCCGCTCCACTCTTGCCCTGTTGCTTCGACTGCCTCTTTTAACGCTTCTCTATAATCACTATAATTAGCGTTATAACCATTTTCTATCGCTTCGCTTACTCTTTGTATCAACTCGTCGCTCAAATGCGTTGTAGTGTAATCTATGCCGCCCTTACTATCATGCACGGTAAGCGTGTTATCTTCGTTTACGCTCCACTTGCCGGAGTTTATAGCGTCGTCGGCTCTTAAACCTGCCTCATGTTGAAGCTCGGCACTCAAAGTGTAAGGAGTGTGTTGCATTTCGTCTTTGATTGCTTGTGCGTCTTCGTAAGCTCTGTTTATATGCTCAGAATGTAAGCTATAAGCCTCTTTTAGCTCTGACTTAATATCTTGTATAGCTTCTCTGCTTAAATCGCCTATACCGTCCTTTTGTAAGTTGTCAGCGATTTTGTTCATAGTAGACACATAAGTATTAAGAGAACCGCCGCTTATCTCTTGTGCTTTAGCTTCCAAAAAAGCTTTAGCACTATCTGCATTAATATTATTAGCGACTTTACCCTCGTAATTTTCATTGACAAAATTAACGAACTGCGTCGTAACACTTCGCATGTTTTGAACTTCTTTTATGGAGTGGGCTTTATCGCTTACATTGTGTCCATTCGCACCTTTAATGCCACTACTCGCTCTCGCTTCCGATTTACTTTGTCCTATGCCGTTGGCATTTGACATAACTCTATTTATGATACTATTCGCACTCGCTCGTGAAGCATTAAACATTTAAAACCTCTAAAGCATTTCGTAATGTTTCTCTGCTTACTTTTACTTTGAAATGCTCTTTAGCATAGTTGCTTAACTCTTGATATGACGCCCCACGATTTCTAAGCACTTGAAGCTGTGGCAGATAATCTTTATATGTTTTTATCTTGCTTTGTTGTTTAACTTTCTCTTCTCTCGAGAGTTCAATTTCAGAGAATTCTGAAAATACTTTTAAAGCTTTGTTGGGGCGGTCATTGTTTTTAGCAGCGTAACGATAAACCAATTCAAGCAATTGATCAAGAACGATATTCATATCATTAACATTAGCAGATAAAGATATTCTATCATTAAGATTTTTAATGCCTAATCTTGCACTTGCTTCTAATTCTAAAAATTTTTTACTCATTAATAGGTTCTCCTTTAGATTTATCCTTTTATCGCATAGCGATAAAAGGATGAATCTCCTAGAAGAAGATTAGAAAATATCTAACAGTTATTTAAAGGTAATTCAATAAATAAACAAGCTAAAAACACAGAAATGTACTCTGCTATAAAGATAACTTTATAGAATTTTTTTAGCTTGGCACCCGTATGCGTTCAGACAGATTTCTTTTTATTGGAAGAATAACCGGGATAAATTTTTTCACAAAAAAACTTTCAAAAAAGAGGGTGCGAATATGCTTAAAGTTTAGCGGACTTTGTCGGCGACTTTGAGGTGCATTTGACTAAAAAAATTTGTAGTAGCTTGTATTGGTTTATTTTGTATAGTGATTGTCATTTTTGCACCGTTAATATCGTAGAGCGGATAAAGCCCCGACTCAAGGCTATGATAAGTTATATATACTTTTGCAAAAAAAATTGCAATAAATACAAAAATAGCAAAAAAGAGAAATGCAAACAACAAAGAAAGTTCGTAAACATGGGAGTATTGCGTTAAGAAGCGTTAGCTTCTTGACGCAAGGTATTCTTGCAATGGGGTTGCTATTGTTGATAAGTAACGCTATTAACTATTTCTTGCTTTAAATTTATATTAAAGCCTTTTGCATACGTATCAATGGTTAACGCCTCGCCTTTGTGTTTTGAATGTCCGACGATCTCTTGAATTATTAATAATTTTTCAGGAAAATTATTAATACATTCAGCGATAAAATTCGCTCTGCAAGTATGTATAGTTTTTGTGTGTCCTTTCTCAATTACTCTATAAAGCTCTCTTAACATTTTTTTCTGCATAGCTGAACTTGACTTACCCGGGAATAGCGGAAAGTTTGTATGCTCAATAAGTCCTATAATACTCGTATGTATCGGAACTTTTCTCGTTGCGTTTGTTGATTTTCCAATTTTAACATTGAAATATTTAATGCCTTCTTCTTCTTTTATGTCTTCATTCGTTAATCTATGCACGTCGTCAATTCTCATTCCAGTATACATAAGAATTTTTAAAGTCGTTGCAACATTTTCTTCATAATCAAATTGTAAAATATTATTAACTTCTTGGTATGTGAAGTTTTCTTTAACAACCGCTTCTTCTTTCAAATTTTCAAGTGCTTTTACATTATTTTCTTTAATAAGTTTATAATTAATTGCAAATTCAATAAAAGAATTAATGTACATGAAATGATTATTGATAGTTTTATTCTTAATTTCAGCAGATTTTAAATAATTTCTAAAAGCTTTAAAATCGTCAATAGTTATATCGTCAATCGCTTTTTCTTCAAAATATCTTTGAAGTTTTTTAAATGTACCTGCATACGCTTTATAAGTTGAGTGCTTTACTTTGTCTAGTTCTTTTTTTTCTTGAATAAATTTAGCTTCCAACACAAACCAGTTCAACGGCAAATGATTACGATTATTTGCAAATTCATTTAAAGTTTCGTGTGCTTGTTTCATTTTTCGCATTTCATTTTCAATTTCTAAAACTTCTTTATGCGTTTTTAAAGCGTCAAGTCTTCGACGCTCAAACTCTTCTTCTGTATCGTACTCAAAAATATATTCATAGTCGCCAAATTTTAATGTATGCAACAGCTCTTCCTTTGACATTATATTTAACAATTTCTTACGCTGTAAAGCTGTTTTAAGCTGTTGCGTTTGAAGTGATATTCTATATAATTTTTTATTAATCCTTTTACGATAGTAAAAAATATTATCAACTTTATACAAATTTTTTGCAGTATCATACTTTTTCGCAAAAGTATCATAGTTTGTCTTTATAGCTAATTTAAAATCAGTAGAAGCACCTATTTCACGGGGTTTTGAGGGGTTTTGTAAATGGTGGTGGACAGTGAGGGATTTGAACCCTCGGTAGGTTTCCCTACGCTACCTTTCCAAGGTAGTAGATTAAACCGCTCTCCCAACTGTCCGGTGAAGAGCCGAAATTCTACACTTTTAAGACTTAATTTAAGCAATACTTTTATAAAAGTGTCTGGTAAAACACTCTTGATAAATCATTACATCAAATCGCTGTAGTCATACTTTTGCAGATCTATATATAGTTTTTTGCCTATGGCTATGATTCGAGAGTCATCTTTTGAGTATTCTTTAAACTTCTCTTTTATTTTTGATATTTTTTTCTTTGAAAAGTCTCTACTCTTTAAATATTTGTTTAATGACATCAATCTTCTGTTTTCTAAAGGCTCTTCCGAGCTATTCTCTTCTATCTCTGCTTCGAAAAGTTCCTCTTTATTTTGAGGAGTGCTTAATATAAATTTTGAAGAGATAGCGTTGATAATACTTTTTAGCTGCTCATCTTTTTCTTTATAAATCTGCTCAATCTTTATTCTCTCTTCTATAAGCATCTTCTCTTTTTGATCTCTTAGAGTTCTGGTTTCGCCCTCAAGAGTTTCAACTTTTTGCTGTAGTTTAATATTTTGGTCTTCTAAAAATTTATAATATCTCTCATCTGTATGATTGAGTGATTTTTTGCTATCTGTTTTTCTTAATACTGCTTGAATTTTATCGTCATCACCGAGCATAACAAGCTTTATTCCATCCTCAACAACGCTTTGTAGAGAACCTCTTCTTATGCGATTATGAATTGCTTCTCTTGATACGCCAAGTTGCTCTGCAGCATCTGAGATAGATAGTTTTTGCATATAAATATTCCCTTATCTCATATTCTCAAAAACTAAAGGTGCTTCCCACTCCATAGAGCGAATCGCTGAGATTACTTTTTGCAAATCATCTATTTTCGCCCCTTTTACTCTTATTGAGTCACCCTCTATTTGAGCCGTAACTTTGAGTTTTAGGTTTTTTATCTCCGCAACTATTTTTTTAGCCTCTTTTGACTCAATATAATCAACAATCTTAAAAGTCACCTTTCTATTGTTTCCGCTTGCATTTTCAGTTTTTGCCTCTTCCAAAACCTTTGAAGAAAGTTCTTGGTTTAGAAGTTTTGCTATAACTATATCTTTAAGTGCATCGAGCTTGTTATCGCTTGATGCTACTAACACCAAAAGCTTATCTTTCTCTTTATAGTCAATCTCGTAAGTCGTACCTTTAAAATCGTAACGGTTTGCGACCTCTTTATCGGCGGAATTAACAGCGTTTTTAAACCTCTGCATATCTATCTTTGCACTTATATCAAATGAATACTCTTTTGCCATTACTAACACTCCATATTTTTAAAACTAACAATAATTAATTATATAACAAACAAAATCTAAAACAACTTAAAAGCTTAAACCGCCGCCAAAATTAGAAAAAGATGGATCCATATAGCCAAACATGACACTTCTTGCTCTTAGTTTTTCTATATCTGCTTTGCTTGAAATACCTTGCGGGCAGACAAGCGTGCATGCATTGCAAAGCGTACAATCCCAAACACCGTTTATCTGAACAGTGTCAATCTTCTCTTTTTTATTTAGCTCTCTCTTATCACTAACATATCTCCAAACTCTTGTTAGCGAAAACGGCCCTAAAAACTCACTGTTTATTGCATAAACCGGACAAGCACTATAGCAAGAGCCGCAAAGTATGCAATTGCTCTGTACTTCATTTAACTTTTCATCTTCATGTGAGAGTAAAACACTGCTTGTGATAGAACTCTGATATGCTTTTGCCTTTGCATTAAAAGCATAAGCCTTATCCATGTCTACAACCAAATCACGAATAACGGGAGTGTTATTTAGAGGCTCAACAAAATCGCCATCTTGCACATGGTAAGAACAGGCTAAAACTTCTCTGCCATTTACTCTTACCGCACAACTTCCGCAGACGCTGCTTCGGCATCCACTGTTATATGCAAGAGAGCAGTCTTGCGTAATTTTTATCTCATTTAATGCTTCTAGCAGAGTTTGATTTTTTGCCTCAATTTCATAACAAACAACACTATCTCTTTTGATATTAATCTTCATAACAAATCGCTCCGTTTTTATCTATTATCGAATGAGCTTTGAATTTTTCATCATCTGCTGTTGGAAAATCAACTCTAAAATGTGCTCCTCTGCTCTCTTGCCTGTTTATTGCAGAGATGATAATAAATTCGGCGAGTTCAAGCATATTTTTAAACTCTAAAAACTCTATGAGATTTGTGTTATATATTTTTGTTTTATCACTCAGACCCATCTTTGGTAAAATACTTTTTATCTCTTGGACTTCATTCAAAACATTTTGCAGAGCGGTTTTATCCCTTTTTATTCCGACATTTTTATAAAACAGATCTCCTATAAATTTCTGCTTTTCATAAAAATTTATCTCATTCGTATACTCTTTTATCTCTGTGATTTGCTCTTGTAAAACTATTTTTCGCTCTTGCAAATCTAGATTTTTATCAGTGTTTTTTGCATACTCTGCCGCATTTTTTCCGACTTGCCTGCCAAATACTACAAGCTCTAAAAGAGAGTTTCCGCCTAGCCTGTTTGCTCCATGAACTCTATGGTTCGCACACTCTCCCACCGCATATAGTCCGGCTATACATGTAGAGGAGTTTTCATCTACGTCTATTCCGCCCATCGTATAGTGTGCTGCAGGTTTTATGGGAATTAGCTCACATGTAGGATCAATATTTTCATACAGTTTCGCAAGTTTTGCCTCTTGCGGAAGCTCTTTTTCTATAAATTCTAATCCTAAATGGCGAATATCTAAAAATATATCTTCCCCTTTTGCTATCTCATCATCAATAGCTTTTGAGACTTCATCGCGTGGCAAAAGTTCATTGACAAACCGCTCACCTTTTGAGTTTAAGATATATCCGCCTGCGCCTCTAGCACTCTCGGAAATTAAAATGGAGGAGTTTTTAAGAGCGGTGGGATGAAACTGTACAAACTCCAAATCACTCGCTTTTGCTCCTGCCCTTAGTGCTGTTGCTATGCCGTCGCCGGTAGATGAAACAGAATTTGTCGAGTAGTTATGGTAAATCCTGCTATATCCGCCCGTTGCTACGATAACGCTTTGCGCTTCATACGTTTGTACTTCGCCGCTTCTTTTGTTTAAAACACTGACACCGTAAACAAAAATTTTCTCTTGAGCATCTTTACATGTAAGAAACTCTAAGAGATATCGCTCATTTAAAATCTCAATTCCCTCTGCCAAACATCTGTCATAAAGCGTGTGAAGAATCTTTAATCCTGTATAATCTTGTGCATAACATGCTCTTGGAGCATAAGCACCGCCTAGTTTTCTTTGAGCGATTTTTGACTCATTAGTTCTGCTAAAACCAACACCGATACTATCAAGCCACGCTACTGCATGAGGAGCTTCTTGACACATATATCGCACTGCATTTTCATCTGCCAAGCCAGCGGCAGATTTAAGCGTATTTTGTACATGTAGCTCTATGCTATCGCCGCCATCTTCTGACAAAACGGCATTTATACCGCCTTGAGCCATACATGTCTGGCTTCTTGTCGGGTACTCTTTTGTTATAACCGTTACTTTCGCACCGCTCTCTTTTGCACTAAGCGCGGCAACAAGCCCTGCTCCGCCTGCTCCTATAATTATCACACTTTTCATTTTTTCACCATATTTCAATTTTCCTACACCACAAGTGTTAGAGCATAATATCTTGCAATCCTCAAACCACCGGCTATTATAACAAACCAAACAAACCTAAGCCTAACTACTCCGGCAACCAGTGTTAGCGGATCTCCGATTATAGGAAGCCAAGATAAGAGAAGTCCATAGTATCCATAACGATGCCCATAGTTGTACGAGAGAGTTCCTATTTTTGAAGAGAGAAGTTTTGTTTTAGTTTTTTCATAGAGCCAAAAGCCAAAAAAATAATTAACGATTATTGCAACTATATTTCCGCTTGAAGCAAATATCAAAGCGGATGCTACAGGCATATCGTTTGCCAAAGCCGTAACAAATGCTACTTCAGAACTAAATGGTAAAATTGTCGCTGCTAAAGCGGCAGATAAAAAAAGTATAAATTCTGCGATAGGGTCTACCTCGTAAATGCTTTTATATTTTCCACAACACCTGCAATAAGTCTCTCTCTTGCTTCAACACTCGCCCAAGCGATATGAGGAGTAATATATAGATTTTCTTGATTTTTTACTCTTAAGAGCGGATGATTTTCTCTCATCGGTTCTTTTTCCAAAACATCTAAACCAAAATAGATATTTTTTGTTTCAACAATGCGTGCGACAGCCTCTTCATCGACAATTCCGCCACGTCCTAGATTTAAAACAACTGCCCCGTTTTTACAAGTTAATAACTGCTCATAACCCAAAAGATTGAGAGTTTTCTCATTTAGCGGTGCATGTATGGAGATGATATCACATGTATTTAGAAGCTCATCCAAATCTACTTGTACAAAATCAGTTGAGCTGTTTTTGCCGCTTGTTGAGTAGTAGCATATATCTGCACCGAATGTTTTTGCAACATTTGCGACTCCACGACCGATAGTTCCCAAACCGATAATTCCCCACTTTTTGCCTTTTACTTCAAAAAACGGTTTTGTTATATCCGTAAAAATCGGGCTTTTTGAATAAGAACCGCTTTTAACAAATCCATCATAATATCCGGAGTGTCCAACAAGATAAAAGAGCATTGAGAATGTATGCTGTATGACCGAATCGGTTGAATAGCCTGAGACATTTTTAACTTCAATTCCTATTTCTTTTGCAGCTTCAAGGTCTACATTATTCATGCCCGTCGCCGCAACACAGATAAGTTTTAACGATGGAGTATTTAACATGAGAGCTTTGGTTATAACAACTTTGTTAGTTACTATAACAGCTGCGTTAGCGATTCTCTCATGTGTCTGCTGCAAAGATGTAGTCTGATAAATATCGACATCGCCTAGTTTGAAAAAAGCACTTAAATCAGTATCTCCGAAAGTAAGAGCGTCAAGTATTACTATCTTCACTTCGTGTCTTTTACTTTGGTTATAAGATCTCTTGCTTTCTCTAGAGCTTTTTCTACTTTGTCAAAAACAAGTGCAACTGCAAGCCTTCTGCCCTTATGAGCTTCAGGTTTACCGAAAATTCTCACAAAACTATTGTCGCTAAAGAGTGTCTCATCTACATCTACGACTGGAGCGTAGCTGTGAACTTCCGACTTAAATGCGGCACTTGCACCTTCGCCGTAAAATGTAAATCCTAAAGGAAGACCAAGCACTGCTCTTAAATGAAGCGCAAATTCACTTTGAGACTGCGTGATGAGTGTTACCATTCCCGTATCATGTGGACGAGGTGAAACTTCTGAAAAGTAAACTTCATCCCCTTTTACAAATAGTTCAACACCGAATATACCGCGACCACCAAGCCCATCCGTAATAGTTTTAGCCATCTCTTGCGAACGTTGTTTTGCAACCTCACTCATCTGCATCGGCTGCCATGAGAAAACATAATCTCCGTCTCTTTGCTCATGTCCGATAGGCTCACAAAAAACAGTCTCTTTACCGTTTCTAGCGGTAAGCATCGTTATCTCATAATCAAAATCAATAAACGCCTCAACTATGAGTTCGCTCGCATCGCCTCTTGCTTCCTTTGCCATTTCCCATGAAGCATCTATATCATCTATGCTTTTTGCAACGCTTTGACCATGTCCCGAACTGCTCATAACAGGTTTTATAACACATGGAAAGCCCATACGAATTGCTGCTTCTCTTAAACCCTCTTTTGTTGTTACAAACTCATACGGTCCTGTTTTAAGCCCCAAAACCTCAGCAGCAAAAGTACGGATATTTTTTCTATTCATGGTTTTGCTTACGGCACTTGCGTTTGGAATAACGTTATACCCTTTGTCTTCTGCGGCAAAAAGAGCGTCTATGCTTATAGCCTCGATTTCAGGAAGTATAAAATCCGGTTTTTCACGCTCTATTATCTCCAAAAGAGCATCTTTATCCTGCATATTTACCACATAACTTCTGTGTGCTACATGATGTGCCGGAGCGTTTTGGTATCTATCGACTGCTATAACTTCAAGACCAAGTCTTTGAGCTTCAATAGCTACTTCACGACCTAGTTCGCCTGAGCCGAGTAACATTATTTTTTTTGAGTTTGATTTTAGAGGAGCAGAGAAACGCATAATAATTCCTTCATTGATATGAAGGAATTATATCAAATAAAACTTATCGTTTTATACCTAGTAAAGTTTCAAGAAGCGTATCTGAAGTGGTAATCGTTTTACCGTTTGCCTGATACCCTCTTTGGATAATAATAAGCTGTGTCAGTGACTTTGAGAGATCCACATTCGATGCTTCAAGTGATGCCGATTGCATAAATCCACGTCCTGCCGTTGCAGCAGTTCCGATAATGGGATCTCCGGAGTTAGCGGTTTGAGTATAAACATTTCCGCCCTCGGTTGAGAGACCCTCATTATTTGTAAACTTTGCCATACCGATTTGTGCTAGACCGAAGCTTCTGCCGTTGCTGAATGAGCCTACTAACGTTCCGCTTTGATCTATCCTGATACCGACGATATCTCCGCCCGTAAATCCATCTTGGCTTATCCCTGATGTTGATGATTTAGCATCAAAACTTGTCATACCGTCAAACTTATTTGCGGTTCCTAGTTCAAGTGAAACCTGCTGATTTGGCGCAGAGCCGTTGTTTGCGCTGAAAGAAACATTTGGCGGATTATATGTTGCTAAAGATCCATCATTGTTAAATCGTATAAAACCCATTTTTTCATTATACGGTTCTACAGAGTTGATTGTTGCAGGTTCAGGCACACTTATCTTCATGCTCCATTCGCTTCCCGTTGATTCATTTACGGCAATTTTTCTATACTCCGTTCTAAGTGTATGTTTTGAACCGAGTGAGTCAAAAACATCTATACTTGCCGAGTGTGTAGCGGCATTAAACGCTTGTGAGAATGCCGCTCCGGTGCTTCCCACGGGAAGAGTCGCATTGAGTGCTTCCATATTTCTGGTGAATCGCTCATTTTCAGTAATCCTAGCACCGACGACACTATCCGCATCCATACCCGTAATGGCAAGACTCATATCATAATCACCTGTTGCACCGCCAGGGTTTCTTATCTCAAACTTACCTTGAGCATTGACAGAAACTTCAATATTGTTATTAGATGCGCCTAAGTAAGGTATAGTGGTCGCTACGTTAGCAGGTAAACCGCTTATACCTGCTCCAAATCCACCTAAAACCGTTGTGTCTAAAGTAATATTAGCACCTGAAGCATTTGTAATAATAAGTGTAGCTCCATTTGTCGTAGCAGTTACGCCGGCCGGCAAACCAACAGCTGCATTTATAGCGTTAGCATATGCAGTTGCTACACCTGCTGCAGTAGTAGCGTCGGGAATATTTCCTATATTAACCGTTACACCTGCTATTGAAAAATCGTGAGTTTCATCAACCCCCACTACACTCGCCGTAGCCGTGCTTGTAAGTATATGTGCCGTAGGATTAATACCTCTTGCCTCATTTTCTAACGCTTCACGTAAGTCTGCGATAGTCGTAAAAGTTTTATCATATCCTGCACTTGTTGCAGCACTCGTCGGATCATACTGATATCTGTATGCTGTGGTTACCACGGTATTTGCCAATGTGTTAAATCCACTATTTGCATTTCCTGCCGTTAAACGGATATTATGTGATGAATTGGCATCTAAATTTGTATTTGTAAGCGTAATAGTATTGTTTAGCATATCGTATGAAGCACTTACACCCGTAACGGAACCTTGCGCATTGATGGCTGAAACATAGCGTGCGGCATTTTGCAAAGGAGTTTCATAACCGGTACCGCCTGAGGTAGTTACCTGCTTTGTTGTTCCGTCATCAAGCGTAAATGTCAAACTTAGCTCATGCGGAGTTCCGCTAACTGCTACTACTCCACTTGCACTTCCGTTGTCGTTTTCCAGATCTGCGACAACCATTGTAGCACCTGCGGCAATAGGTTCAAAAGTAAGAGTATCTCCGACTGCGGTAAGCGTTGCGACTGCACCCACAGCTGTTGCCAAGTCTGCATAAGTTGTTACGGCATCTGTATTAAAAGGTGCAGAATAAACTACTCCATTAATCTCAACACTTATGGTATCACCTGCTACAGGCGCTCTGTCAAACGTTAAAACTACAGAATCCTCAATAGCTCCACCGGTTGTCGTAGCAGTCTGAAATCCTGCCCAGATCCCTTGTCCTGCTTGAAGACTAAACGCTTCTCCGCTATCGTTAAACATAACTCCCATGTCATCCGCTTCTATAGGGTTTCCGTTTGCATCGAGTGCAGGCGGAGTAGGAAGTGCCGGTGCAGGACCGGATGCAACTTTATATGCAGGTGAATAGGTATTTGTCAACGGACCGGAATTAAGATTTGCCTTAATAACCACCTCAGCCGTAGGTTGTGCAGGAGTCGTAAGCCCCGGCGGAATTTGAATATTTTTTATCGGTGCAGTTGCATCCACAAATCCCGTAACCGGATCTCTCAACCATCCTTGCACGATAAAGCCGTTATTATCTACAAAGTTTCCGCCTGCATCAAATTTAAAGTCGCCGGAACGAGTGTATTTGTAAGTATTGCCACCATCGGGAGAGATGATAAAAAAACCGTCTCCTTGAATAGCAACATCGGTATTTTTATCAGAACTTTGCACTGAACCTTGCGAGAAGATGCGTGTCATAGAGTCTATAGTAGATCCAAGCCCGACTTGCACGGGGTTTTTACCGCCAATATCACCTTGCGGAGCTGTAGCGATTGACTTTGTTTGTGCTAAGAGGTCTGAAAAGTTGGCACGAGAGTATTTAAAACCTACCGTATTAACATTTGCGATATTGTTTGATTCAACGTCCATTGCGACTTGATGTGATTGTAAGCCAGCTACACCTGAATAGAGTGATTTTAACATGTTCAATCCTTATTTTATTATCTTTGAAACCTCTTTTAGCATAAACTAAATCAAGGTATTTTTTTAAATAGTAACTAAAAACAGCATTTAGTGTTCCAACTATTTTGCATCCATATCTAAAGCTTTTTGTAACATCTCATGTGCCGTTGTTATGGATTTTGAATTTGCATCATAAGATCTTTGCATAACGATCAACTCGGTAAGTGCCGTCTCGATTTCAACATTTGAGCCTTCAAGTTTATAGTTTGTAATATCCACACCCTTAATGTTGCTTCCATCCGGATCTTGAAAGAAAATTGCTTTACCGCTATTTGAAGACTCTGCGAATCTTGTACCGCTTACCTTTTCTAATCCACCGTCATTGATGAAATGATAAATAGCCAATGTAGCCACACTGCTTTGTACTCCATTTGTAAAAGCTGCCACCACTTCACCATTTCTGTTAATATCATAACCCACAAGTTCTCCCGCTTCTTTTCCGTTTGATTCGCTTGAGGCTCTAATCGTATCGTTTATAGAAATAACCCCGTCATATCCTGTTCCTAAATTGACAACAACACTGGCACCGTTATTATCAATAGCCGGAAGAGAGTTTGAGATAAGTTGCCCGGCTTCATCAAATGCGACTACTCCAGTTTGTGTATCGTAAATCGTCTCAGGCTCATATGTAATTGCTTGAGTCTCCGAATTAACCACTGTTACCAAATTGTTACTTTGTGCAGTTGCGACAACATTCCACTGTGTTCCGGGTGAGACTTGCGGATCTGCTTTGCTAAATTCTAATCGTATTGCATTATTATTGTTTTGAGGATCTATGGCTTTACCGCTCATTACTCTTACGGTATCTTCCAACCCTATATTCGCATAAAATTTTACTTCCGTTGTAGGTTGTACGGCAACTTGCAACTCTTGAGGAAGACTAAGTTTTTGTTGGCTTTTTGCATCTCCTAGAGGTATTTCTGCTAATGTTTCAACTAGCACTCCGTCTTCTATGTTATTTCCGATAGTTCCTAAAACATAATAGCCGTCATCCGTTACCAACTCTCTATTTGCATTAAAAGTAAAAGCCCCGTCACGTGTATAAAGCGGTTCTCCTTGACCTTGAATGGCAAACCATCCATCACCCATAATCGCCAAATCCGTGCTTCTCTCGGTTAGTTGATAAACGCCTATATTTTGATTCATCGTAACGGCATTTAGTTTTGATCCAAGCCCGATATTGCTATCTACGCTTGAGAGTTGTGCATCGGTAGAGATATTTTCCTGAAAAAGTGACGAAAACTCCGCATTTGAACTGCGAAAACCGTTTGTGCTGATATTTGATAAATTATCTGCAATTATGTCAATACCGTATTGGTGTGTCTTAATCCCACTGACACCAGTATAAAAAGCTTGAATCATGAGAAAATCCTTTAGTAGATTTCTTTTACCTTGCTGAGTTCAACATAACTTGAACCCACTTTTACATAACTTGTAGCTCCGTCAAACTTAACCGACTCTATAGGATATGCTCCCATTCTCGTTGTAAGTGCTTTGCCATCAGGGTTTGTATATGCCGCGCTAACATAATAAACACCGCTTGTAAGTTCACTGCCGCTTGTATTTGTTCCATCCCACGTAAACTTATATACACCTTTAGGATTTGTACCGACATCCAATGTTTTTAAAGTATTTCCATTGACATCCGTTATCTGTATATCTCCCTGCTCTATATCATCCGGAAAATAGACCTCAAAAGTACTGTCAGATCCCTCGTCCAGTGTAATTGCGTTGCTTCCAAGATCAGCTGTCTTACCGATTGCGGCAACAGTGCTGAACTGTTGTGAAGTTCCGAGTGCCGCAGCTAAAGTTTCTAAAGCCTTATTTGTATTTTCGCTCGCCTCTAAACCTGCCAACTGGGATGTTTGAGTTAAAATCTTATCACTGTCCATAGGTTCGGTCGGATCTTGATTTTGAAGCTCAACTAACAGTAGCGTCATAAAATCATCTTTGCCCAATACCGTTTTATCATCTGTTTTTTTTGCACTAACATATTCTGCGTTTGTTGCCGCATTTAAACCTTCTGATGTAATTGCCATAATAAACTCCTTTATCTAGTAAAAATTTTTATATATATCTAGGAACAATAATCTCTAAAGAGCTTAGTATCTCTTCATGTGCCTCTTCATTTTCAAAATAGCTGTACTCTGTGTGAGCTTTTTGCTCATTTTGTCTCTTTTGCTGCTCTGCGCCGCCGCTTTGGTTATCTGCGTAACCACCTTGTTGAGAAGTATCACTAAAATTTAATGTAGCATTATTTATTCCACTATTACTGAGCTGTACCCTTAGCTCGTTGGAGTTCATTACTAAAGTATTTATAGCTGCATTGTTTGAAGAGAGATTTACATGTAGGTTCTTGCCTCTTTGAACTATAGTCAAGTCAATCTCACCCAAATGTGCAGGATTTAGCTGTACTTTTACTCTCGTAAAGGGAGATTTATACTCATCTATTGCATTTTTAATATCATCGGAAAGATAACGAATCATCTGTTTTGCTTCATTGATTTTCACTTCGAAACTATCGGCTTTTTGTGTAGAGAGTGCCTCTACTTTTACATCTAACTGACTCTGCTCGCTTATAAAAGATTCACCGCGTAAAAGCTGCTCTAATGTTTTTGTATTTTCTTGCGTTACTGCTGCAGGGGCAACTTTAAGAGCAGATAAATCAGAAGTGACCGAGGTAGTATTTTGAGATGATTTTTCATCGCTAAGAAGAAGCTTGAGAGACTCATCCGACTTATCTTTTGATGTCTTTTGATCTGCTTTAGACAAGTTATTTGCCTTTGCCTGAACAATCTGCTCGGTAGTCGCATGCTCACTCACCGTTTGTGCTTTAAAAAGCGGAGTCTCTTTTTGAGCTTGTGCTACTTTTTCATCACTCTTTATCTCATTTGAGAGCTGTGTCTGCGTTATTTGCTGATTGATTGGAATCTGTTTTTCGCTTGCATGTTGGGCTTTTTTATCTTGAACTATCTCTTTTGGCAGAACTTCACTCTTTATATTTGCTGTCTCTTTTGATAAAGCCTCACTCGAAGGAGAGAGACCGACTGCACTGTCTTTATCTGTTTTTGCGACTTGTATAGTTGCTTGAGAAGATTTTTTTACCTCTTCAATACTTATTTTACCGATATCGATACCTAATTTTTTAGCAGCCTCAATTAAGCCGCCCAAAGTTTTTGGAAGCTCTTTAATCTCTGCTTTTTTATACCCATCACTATTTTGAATTATATCTTTGAGGTAATTTTTTGCATCACTTATCAATGTTTTCATCTCAGCGGATGTTAAATTTGGAGCAAGTTTAGGGTTAAGCTCTAGCAACTCTTGCTCTTCATCCGAAGACAATGCAAGAGAAGCCAGATTATCTGTTTTTAAAAGTGATTTTGTAGACTTTATGCTTTTCTCTTCAGAGCCCAAAGCTAGAACTAAAGAGCCGTTTTGAATAGTTTTACCCTCTTTTTTTTCGCTTGCTCCTCTTAAGAGATCCGAAAATGAGAGGAGAGGTTTATCTTTAGAGGCAGAGAGATTAAGAGGCGAAGATACGGTTTTGCTATTTTTCATATCCAATAAAATCATTACACGCTCCTTTTATCTTTTTACAAAGATTTTAGGAGATGTAGCATAAATTATTCCAATATTACTAAATCATAAATACCTAGCTAAAATTTTAGCAGTGGGTTAAAATTGCTCAAACATCTCAAACTGTTTTTATATTTTTTATCTGCCATATCCATCAGCTCTTCAATTAACAGTTCTGATTTTTCTCCATCAACCGGATAACTTACTGCACATGTATTTAAATTGACGCCAAAAAACTCACAAAACATCTCTTTAACGATATTCGTACCATATTTGTCAGTATAAGGAAGTATAAGAAAGTAGTCGGATTCGTTATTTACGATAGCATCGGAATTTCTCAGTATCTGCTCTATAGAATTATCTATAACAGATTTTTCAAATTTTGCAAAATCACAATAAAGCAGAGTAAAGCTCTCTGCACGATTCTCATCTAACCTTTGGGCTAAGCCTATAGTTAAATCAAGAAGTTGTTTAAAATTATCAAACGTAAAATGTACACCAGCCATCTCTCACCTCACTTTAAAAATTTAAATAAAGTATACCTAAATTTCACATTATCGTATAAGGTTTTATCTCATCCCTTGAAGCAAACGGTGTCGCTTGAAGTTCATCCTTATCAAATGTTAACGTATAACTCACACCCTCTTTTGTCTTGCAATATGTCAGTATGATTTTTGCCGCTAATTCTTTGTCTGCTTGTGTCGCACTTTTGCTTAGCATTGAGTGAGGACCTGGAAGCCCCGGTGTTTTAATATGGTAGTATTTATCGTTCTCTATATTTTGAAGATGAGAATTCTCATCTTGATTTCTTCCAATAACCAGTTTTGCACCGTCTTTTAGGCGAAGATGACGACCAAACTTCATAAGCTTAATATCTCTTACTTCAAATGTATCATGTTTTATAAAGTCAAACATCTTTTTGGCAAAATTCTCATCTGTCAGGAGACATCCTCCGCCCGGACTCTCAAAATTATCCAAACCTATCTCTTTGACTAGCTCAAGCTGTCTCTCACGATTTCTTCCAGTGATGTTTTCTAGTTTTTCTCTGTCGACCCAACCATTTATCTCAGCAATTGTTGGCTCAAGAGCTTTTGCAGAGAGAGGACGCAAAAGTAGTCCGTTACAATTGCTCTCGTTTAAAACCGTCTGCAGAGACTCTCTGTTTTGGCTCATCGGTCGCTGTCCTAAAACCTCACCGCTCACCAAAAACGAAGCACCCTCCGCTTCCATAACCCTCTTTGCCACGGCGAACATCTTTGCATGACAATCTATACATGGGTTGAAATTTTTACCGTAGCCATGCTTTGGATCAAAGAGCACATCTTGTAAAAATTCACTCTCGATATCTATAATTTTTAACTCTGCTCCGACTTGGTCACACATGCTCTGCATATGTTCAAGTCTATCTTTTGTGCTTCCAAAACCCGTGTTAATATTTACCGCCAAAACTTCTATGCCTTGGTCTATTATAAGTTTCATTGCCAAAGTTGAGTCTAATCCACCGCTAAAGAGTGCGATTGCTTTCATCTTTTTCCCTTGTATATTTGATAATTTAAATTATGAAATTATACACTACTTATCTCTTCTTCTGCCCGAAGGGCTTTGCGTTCTATTTTGAGCCGGTTTTGTGCTTGGTCTGTTTCTTTGATTTGAGCCTCTGTTGCCGCCTTGGTTTATAGGCTCTGCTTTTATGGAAGGATCAGGTTTAAAATCTTTAAGCCACACTTTTGGAATATCTTTTTTTATCAATTTTTCTATTGTTGAGAGATACTCATGTTCATCTATGCAAACTAGAGATATCGCTTCACCTTCACACCCTGCACGACCTGTTCTGCCGATTCTGTGAATATAATCCTCAGGCACATTCGGTAGTTCATAGTTGATGACATGCGGAAGCTGATCTATATCTATACCTCTGGCTGCTATATCCGTTGCGACCAAAACTCTTACTACACCATCTTTAAAATCTGCCAAAGCTTTAGTTCTTGCATTTTGACTCTTATTTCCATGAATTGCGGCAGACGTGATCCCATCTTTTTCAAGCTGTCCCGCCAAACGGTTAGCTCCATGTTTTGTTCTGGTAAATACTAGCACCTGTTTCCATTTACCCTCATTTATGAGGTGTGTTAAAAGCTCGCGTTTACGCTGGCTATCAACCGGATAAACTACCTGTTTTACGGTTTCTGAAGCTGTATTGCGGCGTGCTACTTCTATGAGTGCCGGAGAGTTTAGCAGTTTATCGGAGAGTTTTTTAATCTCATCAGAGTAAGTAGCCGAAAATAGCAGATTTTGTCTCTGTTTTGGGAGAACCGCCAATATCTTTTTAATATCGTTTATAAAGCCCATATCCAACATTCTATCGGCTTCATCGAGTATAAGAAACTCGACACTTCCCAAATCTATGCTTTTTTGAGAGAGATGATCTAGCAGTCTCCCCGGAGTAGCAATAACAATATCAACACCCTTGCGAAGCTGTGCAAGCTGCGGATTTATTTTAACTCCTCCAAAAATTATCGCCGATTTAAATTGGAGATATTTTCCGTAAGTCTCAACGCTCTCACCCACTTGTGCTGCCAACTCTCTTGTGGGAACAAGGATAAGTGCTCTTATGCTCTGTTTTGACTTTGTAGGTTTTGTTTTGCTTAAAAGTTCAAGAAGCGGAAGCGTAAAACCTGCTGTTTTACCTGTTCCTGTTTGTGCTCCGGCTAAAATATCACGTCTACCGAGTATTACCGGAATCGCTTCTTTTTGGATAGGTGTCGGCTCGCTATAGCCTTGATCTTTGATAGCTTTTAGTAAAGGAGCTGACAAACCTAGTGTTGTAAATGACATTATAATCCTGATTGTAGTATTCATACATAATAGCATAATTTATGGCAACATGGGATATAATCCACAAATTTATATCAAATACCCTCTTAGGACTTCTTATGCCAGATGATCAAATATCTCTAAAACACAACAAACACCGTATCCATCCATGTCCTAATGATAAAAAACTCTCACTTCTTAACCTCTTGATTGCTCAAAATGCTACTTTAGATATAGTTGTAGCAACGGCGGAAGATACACAAGCTATAAAAGAGGCTATAACAGCTAGCAACGTTAAAGTTTTAAACGATAAAGAATTATTAAAGTTGCCTGAACTAAGATGTAAACTCCTTATCAGCTATGATTTACCCTCAACTGCGATTCTCTACATGGCTAGAGTTGCCAAGGCTACGGAGGGTGCGATAATTTTACTCGACAAAGATGAGCAAAAACAGCTTTACCCGATAGAGACACTCCTTGGACGGGTTATCAGACAAGAGATTGTTGCAGGTTTTGAGTATGCGGTTGAAGAGAAGATAAAAAGAGAGCAAAAACCTTTTGATAGACCAAAGAGAGATGGCGAGAGATCCGAACGCAAGCCTTTTGAAAAGCCAAAGTATGACAAGCCCAAAAGAGACTCTGAAAAACCTGAGCGTAAACCTTTTGACAAACCTAAATATGACAAGCCTAAGAGAGACGGTGAGAGTTCTGAACGCAAGCCATTTGACAAACCTAAATTCGATAAGCCTAAGAGAGACGGTGAAAAATCCGAACAAAAAGCTTATGACAAACCAAAAAGAGATGATAAAAAATCAAATAAATTTTTAGGAAAAGACGAAAGCGGAAAGGCAAAATTCTCAGGTAAAAGCGGAGAAAGAAACCATCGCTATGACGGAACTCCAAAAGAGAAGTATGAAGCACCGAAAAATGTTGGAAGAAAAATATCTATAAAAGAGCGTAAACCGACGGAGGACTCTAAGCCTAACTCTTAAAAGGCACAAGTTCACCGCGTTTAAGCTGTGAAATCTTCCCCTTAAATTTACGAATGTAAAAAGCCTTCTCTTCAAAAGAGACGGTTGTTTGAAAATTTACCTTTTTATACTCTCTCTCATAATGCTTTATCAAAAATGCGATAAGTTCGGCTTTTAGCGAGGCTTCATCTTTAAGCGGAGCTATCTTTTCATCCACCGATATCGCCATAAGCGAAGGCTCATCAAATTTCCCTCTAAGTGCCAAAGTAAACTCAAATGAGTGAAACTGCAAAAGCGAAGGATCTAGTACATCCAAAATTTGATCTATAAACTCAGGATGTTCTAAAACTGTTTTGATAAGTGTTAGCTCCCACATATCTCTATGACGGCTAGCATCAAGAGTGGGTTTGTTTTGGTTTGTCTTAGTTTGGTTGGTTAGTTTTACGAATGACGGGTTTATTCCCAGTCTCTGTGCAAGATATGTTTTGTATCTGTCTTGGAGCATAGGCGAGAGGGTTTTTAGATAGCCTATCGCCTCTTGCATGCAGATCTCTTTAGCTTTTGGATCTAGAAGATTATAGAGTGATAAAATCTCATCTAAAACAAACTCTATAAATGGCTGAGGCTCTCTAAACATAGTTGAGAGTTCTTCAATCGCACCATTTTTTACCATATCTGCGGGATCTAACCCAGCTCCAAATATAACAACACCGCCACTAAATCCGCTTGCACTTAAAAGTTTTGATGCTTTGAGTGCCGCCGCTCTTCCTGCTTTATCACCGTCATACGCCATTACAACTTCAGGTTCACCCTTTCGCAAAAGTGGCAAATGTTCAGGAGTAAGTGCCGTTCCCAAAGTAGCAACCGCATTTGTAAAACCTGCTTGATGCAGCATAATAACGTCAAGATAACCCTCTGTTATAACAATCTGTTTGGTTTTATGGATACTCTGTTTTGCATGGTGGTAGGCATATAAAAGGCGTGATTTGTTAAAAAAATGCGTTTCAGGCGAATTTATATATTTTGCCTGATGTCCAGTTATAGTTCTACCGCCAAAACCGACGATAGTTCCATTGACAGAGTGAATCGGAAATGTTATACGCTCTATAAATCTGGCATATGTTCTTCCACTCTCATAGCCTACAACACCCATTTCCAAGGCTTCGCTCATATTTAAAAGCTGTGATGTTATATAGCTAATCGTAGCATTAGAATCTGGTGCATACCCAGCACCAAACTTTTCAATACTGCTTTCGTAGATACCGCGGTCTTTTATATAAGAGAGTGCCTCATGATTTTTTGTAAGCAGATATTGATACCAGTCGTTAATTTTTTCCATAAAATTGGAACGAGGCTTAGAGTTTTTGCTATCACTATAAGCAAGGGAGAAGTTATAAGATGATGCGAGTTTTTCTATTGCTTCTGGATAATTTAATTTTTCATGCTCCATAACAAACTTGATACTGTCACCGCCTGCACCACAGCCAAAACAGTGGTATATCTGTTTTGCAGGACTCACTACGAACGAAGCCGTTTTTTCGCCGTGAAAAGGACACGGAGCTTTGTAGTTTGCACCGGCTTTTCTAAGTTCCACATACGAACCTATAACATCAACAATATCAAGGCGTGCTTTTAAGGCTTCTATGGAATCTTGGATAATCATAAAGGAATTATACAAAATAGTTCGTTAAAGAGAGTTTGGATGGGAACTATGGATCTATGTCACTAAAACAGGTATTAAGGGGTACCTGTTTTAGAAGGAGAAATAAAATTTTTAGATATTTAGTAAATATCTGTGCTCGGATGATTAGGCTTGCTAATCGGAGTTTTTGTATCTTGAGCATCGTAGTGAACGATACTATCTGCTTGGAGGACACCCAACATAAATACAACACATAAAATGATTTTTTTCATTTTGTTTACTTTGGTAAGAACGCATTACGCTCTAAGTTTTAAATCGGAGGAATTTTATCCGATTTAGAAAAAAGAGTCCTTGATTTGTATCAATTTTAGAATTAATTTTATAAATTCCTAAAACAAAATGTTAAATAAAGATTGTTATGCTACAATTCGCTTTCAAATTTTACAGAAAGTGGGTGATGTGATATGCCTGGTATAGTACTACGCAGTGATGACAATTTTGATGCATCTTATCGTCGTTTCAAGAAGCAAACTGACCGTAACTTAATCGTTACAGAAGTTCGCGCTCGTCGTTTCCATGAAACGAAAACTGAAAAACGTAAGAAATTCTTAATTGCATCTCGTAAGAAAATGCTTAAACGTCTTTATATGATGAGACGTTACGAATCACGCCTATAAAACGTAAACCTTCGGGTTTATGTTTTAACCTCTACTACAACTCCAAAAATATCGACTATAACTTCCCGTACATCTCATTATAAAATGACAGAGCATGTCTATCGCTCATTGAAGCTATGTAATCGGCTATTACCCTATGCTTATTTCTGCTTTGCAACTGATCTAGATAAAACTTCGGCAACATCTTCGGCTCTTCGTTAAGCCCACTGTAAAGTCCTTTAATAGCCTGCTTACCTGCATACATCTTAATCATAATATCTTTATGCTGATAAAGTTTTGTAAAGAGCAGTTTTTTTAACTTTTTTAACTCTGTTTCAAGTTTTGAGTCAAAACCGATAGGCAGTTCAGTTTTATTATCAAGCGTCGCACATAAGATCCTGCTGTTATCCACTCTGTCTTTTGAGTAAGCAATAAGTGAGTAAACCAGATGATTAATCAGGTGTGAAATAAAACGATACCGAAACATCTCATCTTCCTCTTGCGATATTCCTTCCTCTTTAACTTTTGCCAAGATATCTCTAATGAGTTCGCTCTCTTTTAAATCATCAAAGTTTATTAGCCCAGAGTTTACACCATCATCAATATCATGGCTCACATACGCTATCTCATCGGCACGATCTACAATCATTGCTTCTATGCTTGGATGGGTATCTAAGTTAAACTGCTCATCTATTATGGAGGGTAAAAAACTTTTTTTATAAGGGTATGAGTGTTTAAGGATTCCTTCCAGTGTTGCAAAAGTGAGATTTAAACCGCTAAAGTCGTTATATCTCTTCTCTAGCGAAGAGACAACCCTGAAACTTTGAAAATTATGCTCAAAACCATTTATAAATCCATCATTTTTCAAACACTCATCCAAAGCATCCCCACCTATATGACCAAACGGTGTATGCCCCAGGTCATGAGAGAGAGCGATAGCTTCTGCCAAAGATTCATTAAGCCCCAAATGAGAGGTAATTGAACGGGCAATCTGTGAAACTTCTATGGAGTGCGTAAGACGTGTGCGAAAAAAATCACCCTCTTGATTTAAAAATACCTGTGTTTTATACTCAAGTTTTCTAAAACTCCCTGAGTGAATAATTCTGTCTCTATCCCTTGCGTACGGGTTTCTAAAATCATCATCTATTTTGTGAAATCTATCATATGCTCTCATGTTTATTACCTTTTTTATGCTTTTACTACCTGATTTCTTCCCGCTTTTTTTGCCTTATAAAGAGCATTGTCTGCTCTTTTCATCACTGCGAACGGGTCTTTGTCTTGAGAATTTTTTTGTACAATCCCAGATGAGATATTTATGTATATCGTTTTTGAGTTCTGCTTATTTCTAACTATAAAAGGGCTCTTTGCAATAGTCTCTCTTAAAATATCCGTATGTTTATAAGACTCATCCACCTCTCTTGATGGGAAAAGCAGTACAAACTCCTCTCCGCCGTATCTGTAAGCTTTTCCGCCACCGCCCACTTCTGCAAGCTTTGAAGCAACCATTTTTAAAACCTCATCACCGGTATCATGTCCGTATGTGTCGTTAAACTTCTTAAAGTGATCAATATCAATCATTGCTAGCGAATATTTCATACCCAATTTTGCCATATCTTCCACCAAAGCCCTTCTTCCCGGAAGCGATGTAAGCTCATCATAAAAAGCCAGACGATAGGATTCACGTATAAGCAAAATAAAGATAATTACCCCGATTGCTAAAAGAGACAGCTCTTTGGCATAGGAAGTTTTTATAAAATAGAATCCCATGTAAAACGTCACGGCTATAACCAAAAATGAGCTGTTATAGAGCAAATATCTATTGAACAACACCAATGCGACCATGATAAATATAACAAGAATTGCAATTATTATCGAAATATCCTCAAGAGGATAGAATGAAATTACAAACAGTTTCATCTTTAAAAGAGCGATAAAATCGGCATTCGGATAGATAACAAGATATAAAATAACAGCTATCTCGACTACAAAAAAAGCAATTTTTAAAATTCCCCATATTGAAAAAAGCCCTCTCTCCTTTAGGGATAAAAACAGAAGAAGATGCAGCGGATAGAGCATGGAAGCATAAAGAAAGAGATCTGTTGCTCTTTTGCCTCCTAAATATACAAATCCGAAATATATCAATAAAAGAGGAAGGATTATAAATATAAATCTGTTACGGTTAAAATGCCATGACACCCATAAAATAAGTGCGCTTATGGCATAAAATAGATATGGAACTATGCTAAATATGATTTTTGGTATTTTATCTTCATAAAAAAGCATAGATCCTAGCACTGCGGATATAAAAAAAGGTATAGAAATATTTAGTGCTATAGATTTTAAGGAGTTCATATATACCTTTTTATATTTGCTTATAAGTGAAGTATTAAACTATGCTTTTTTCAAAAACTCTGTTTTTAGATAGATTTTAGTACCGTTTACACGACCCTCTATATGGTCGGCAACATCCGAGGGAATAGAGATATTTCTAACCGTCGTACCTCTTTTTGCAGTAAAGCCTGCACCTTTAACCTCTAAATCTTTAATTATTACAACGCTGTCACCGGTATTTAGAACCACGCCGTTAGAGTCTTTGACTACTACGTTGCTTGAACTGCCGCCTATCGCTGCATCTGCCCAGCTTTTAACATCATCTTCCATGTAGATCATATCAACAAGGTCTTCTCTTCCAAGTGCTTTTAAGATTCTATATGACATAACTACAACCGCAGGAGTTTCACTCCACATGCTGTCATTTAAACAGTTAAAATGTGCCTCGTCCATATTATCTTGGTTTCCTATCTGATTTCTACATGTAGAGCAGATATAGACACACTGTTCGGTGCTTCCGTCTGATGGTGCGACTTCAAAAACACTAAGACCTTCACTGCTTCCACACAATTCACAAACACCACCGCTTCTACTTACTAACTCTTTTTCGACATTCATTATATTTTCCTTTTCTATTTTTTAAATTCTATTACATCTTCTTTTTTCGTTGAAGATTTATGTTTCGTATTATCGAAGGCTTTTTGCGCCTCTTCTTCATTGTAGTTTCTACACTTCTCTATCATTTCGGGATTTTGTTCAGACCCGATATTGTCACACATCGCAAAATTGAACTCAAAATTTGAGCATCCGCTAAACAAAAAAACTGTTAATAAACTATATTTCCACATATGATTACCCTTTTTTAATAATTAAATCTAAATATTTTGACGGTGTTTTTCTCATCATCTCTTGAGCAAGCCATCTTATTTGAAAGTAAGCTGCACCGCTGTCTCTGAGCGTAAAATAGTTTTTAAGGCTTCTGAGATTAAATGTAACGACCATGTCTACTTTAAAATTGTCCGTTACAACATGTTTGAAAGCATCTCCGACATTTCGTTTCTTTTTTCCCTCTTCAAGTGCATTAAATAACATTTCAGAGTTACCGTCAAACTCTTCTAAAAGCGGCAATGAACTTTTCGCTACGGCAATATCGTTAAAATTTTCTACCGTTGAGGCTTGATACTTTAGCTTATCGTATATCGCACCGATTTCGATTCTGTTGTAGGCTTCATCACATGTAACTAACATTTCAAAACCCAAAACTTTATCTATAAAGAAATTTTTATCATTTGTCGCCTGTGAAGCAACAAAAGCATTGATAACCGAACTCATGGTATAACGGGTGCTTCTAACGCTGATGGCTTGTATGCGATGTCTTGCATGTTCTTGAAGCACGCCTCTGCTAGTTCCGCGCACCAAAAAACTTAAATTTGCATGTTCTAAAATAGAGTGGTGAAAATGTGTCCAAGCCAAATCATTTAGCAAATTTGACTCTTCTATAGTGTTGATTTTCCCGCATGTATCACCATCGGGCATAGCATATTCAATAGACCTAATAGCCTCATTTTCACTATTTTCAAAAGAATCGTAACAAGTTCTAGCTGCTGCTTCAGCCACACCTATACCAGTATCTTGCATTAAGATTACTTCAGGTTTTGAGTACTCTACTCCAAAAACTGTTTCCATTGATTTATGTCCTAGATTAAACTAATAGTATTTTACAATAAAAAGCTTATTGTAGCCTCTATCTTGATATGCTAAATCCAACACCGATTTTTTTAACATGGTTGTCATAGTCTATGAGAGACTCACCATATCCATTGAAAAATTTAAGATAGAAAAAAAGATCGTCTCTGCTGGAAATCGGGTAGCTGTAATTTGACTCCAAAGCCCCCTTATCACTAAAGTTACTTCTTAGTTTTATATCTAAAAGGTGCTTTTTATACGGCAATGTAAATTTAAGATACCCATGCCCCATAACATCGATTAGCTCTGGGTTATAATCATATGCATCAGGCAATCTTGTCCAAAGCTTTAGCTCTGCAAGGATTGATTTATACTGGAAAAAGAGGCTGCTGTCCAAATAATTCCAAGAGCGCTCAGCCTCTCCTCCTCTGCCGTTAGATTCATGCCCTACTCCAAAACGCACCGCTTTTATAAGCCTGCCATCACCCATTTCCGATGTTGGAATGGTTACAAAAAATTCAGGGTTATAGTTTGACTCTCTAAAGAAGGCAGAATCTGTATAGGCTTGCCAAAAAGATCTCTGCGTATATGCAACAGAGTATATTTCGCCAAAATGAAAAAGATTTGTGGCAAAATCAAATTTTACACTCACTTGAAACTCTGTCTCTGCTTTTTCCACCCTATGCCCATTTACACTTGCATAATCGCCATCATAACGATAGCTTAGAGGTAAAATATAGTTTGAATTATGTGCTTTAAAATTATAAAGAGATTGTGCATATTGCCTTAAAGTAGTTTGAGTCTCTTTGTCTTCAGGCTTTTCAAATGAGCTATATATCTCCCTTTGCTGTTTTCGCACTTCTCTTAGTGGGCTATGTCTCTCTTGTTCATAATAAGTTCTAGAAGATACTTTGTACCACTTCAAAGCCTCTTTTTCGTTTGCTTCACACCCTTCTCCACGCTCATACATCTTTGCTAACATGTGAGCAGCGTCTGGATCGTTTATAGCCAGTTCTTGAAATGCTCTCAATGCTTTTTTATACTCGCCTGCTTCATAAAGATCAAGTGCTTCAACGAAAGTTACCCAAGCATGAAGAGAGAGTGTCAAAAAAAGCAGGAGTAGGAGCTGTTTCATAATCTATTTCTGAATCCCGTTTAAAATTGGGACAAAATCACACTCTTCAAGTTCCTCTTTTTGCAAAGATGAACCTACCTTTTTAAAACGAGTTATAATCTGTCTCGTGCCTACTTGCATAGGAGCAACCAAAATTCCGCCGTCTCTAAGCTGATCAAAGAGCTTTTGCGGTATTGCTTTTGCGGTTGCCGAAAAAAGTATTCTATCATATGGAGCGTATTGCACCCACCCACTTTGCCCATCTTCAATGCGAGTGTGAATATTATTTAATCCAAGTTTTTTAAAACGCTCTTTAGCTTCTATCATTAAAGACTCTATTCGCTCAATCGTAAAAACACCGCGAAAAATATGTGATAAAACTGCCGCTTGATAACCGCTTCCACAGCCTATCTCTAAAACTTTGTCTCCACTTTTTGGCTCAAGATATTGTGTCATCTTTGCAACCGTCAAAGGCGAGCTTATCCACTGAGCCGAACCCATAGGCAGTGCATCGAGCTTATATGCACTCTGCTTAAAACCAAAAGGAACAAACTCTTCTCTGTTTGTTTTAGCGATTGCACTCTTTACATTCTCATTTAAAGAAAATTTTTTATGGCACTCATCCGCCAATTTTGCGGTCTTTGTTGCGGTAATTCTATCCAATGCCTACATCCATATATTTTCTCATCGAAATAATCTCTTTTTCATCATATAAAACTTCTAAGCAAGCTCTATTCTCATTTCGCTCATCTTCTCCATGAGGTCTTATTATCCCACTCATTTTTGTACAATCTTTGTTTTGCGAATCGCTTGCAACCACGTAACACTGGTTGATGATAGCAAGACTATGTGTCAACGCCTTAAAATGTCCGGTTCTTAAAACTCCCCACCAAGAAGGAACTGCAATAACGTCACACCCTTCAAGTTTTTGCCAAAACTCTTTAAAACGAAGTTCAAAACAGATTAAAACACCTATCTTTATGCCCTCAACCTCAACAATCTTAAGCTCTTCATCACTTCCCTGTGACATGTATTTATGTTCATTTCCAAAACGAAAAAGTCTTGCCTTTGCCCTTTTATAAACAACTTCACCGTTATGAAAAATCTTAGCAAAGTTAAAAATCTCATCATCACTTCTCTCAAGCATCGTAAGAATAATTATCTTACCATGAGAAGCTTTTTTCAACTCTTCGTTTGCGACATCCGAAAACGCAACCGCTTTGTCATAATTTTCATAATCAAAACCTGTTAAACAGACCTCCGGAGCGACTATAAGAGATTTTTTTGCTACTTGATTCACAAGATCTAAAAGCGTTTGCAGATTGGCATCATAATCTTTAGTAGTATCAAAAAGAAGCGAGCAGAGTTTATATCCGCCCTTGCTAGAAGTCGTCATCAAAGCTTAAACTTCCTTTTGAGTAGTTCGCAACAGTTCCTTCAAAAAAGTTTGTTTTTTGGTCATTAAATTTTGAAAAATCATCTACCCATTTTATAGGATTTGTCACATTATAGAGTTTGGCAAATCCTACGCTTGAGAGTCTGTCATCCGCCAAATATTGTATATACTGTTCCAAAATGGCATCCGTTAAGCCCAATATTTGACCTTGTGTTATATATTTTCCCCATGCAACTTCAAGCTCAACTGCTTCTTTAAACATCTCTATAACTTCGTTCTTTAGCTGCTCACTGAAAAGATCCGGTCTCTCTTTTCTAAGAGAATTGATAAGATTTTGAAACAGAACCAAGTGGGTTACTTCATCTCTTTGAATAAATCGAATCATCTGTGCAGAACCCAGCATTTTTCCGCTTCTTGCAAGGGTATAAATGTATGTAAAACCGCTGTAAAAATAGATACCTTCTAAAATCTGATTTGCAAAGCACGCTTTTACGAAATTATGTTCTGTCGGATTTTTCGCAAGCTCCTCATAAACCGCTGCTATAGCATCATTTTTACTCTTTAGCATCATATCACGACGCCAAAGGTCATATATCTCTTTGGAATTTGCAGAGATGCTATCAACCATAACGGCATAACTTTGAGAGTGGAGTGCCTCTTCATACGCCTGACGAACCAATATAAGATTAATTTCAGGAGCAGTTACATAGGGATTTATATTGTCCATGATATTATTTGTTTGAAGAGAATCCATAAAAATAAGCTGTGAAAGCGCTTTGTCATAAGCATCTTTTTCGGCTTCAGTAATGTGTTTATAGTCGCTTACGTCACGTGTCATATCAACCTCTTTTGGAAACCATGTGTTGTTTAACATCATCTCCCAAAGATTGTATGCCCACTGATATTTTATATCGTTTAACTCAAATATTCCGGTAGGATTTCCGCCAAATATCCGTCTCTCGTTTACATTTTCATTTGAGAGGGGATTATATATTTTTTTTCTGTTCACAATATACTCCGAAAATTTTAGTTTTGTATTGTATCTTTATGAAGGTTTTGATTTCATAAAATTAACTTTATAAATTTATATAATTTATGAAGACCATATTTTAGTAGATCTATATTTCTTATAATAGTTTTTAAAAAAGAGGAGGACGTATGAAATTTTTTATATTTTTCATACTAACAATTATGACAATAGATGCAATCGAGTTAAAACCTTGGACAAAAAAGATAGAACGCTTAAGTGAGGAAGAGAAGAGAGTCATAATAGAAAAAGGTACTGAGCGACCTTTTATCGGTAAATATACAAACGAAAAATCAGAGGGAACTTACGTATGCAAAGTATGTGGAACTCCGCTTTACAAATCAAGTGACAAATTTGAATCAAACTGCGGATGGCCCAGTTTTGACGACGAGATAAAAGGAGCGGTTAAAAGAGTTCCTGATGCAGACGGCAAGCGAATAGAGATTGTCTGCGCCACATGTGGAGCACATTTAGGTCATGTTTTTCAAGGAGAGGGCTTTACGCCAAAAGATACAAGACACTGCGTAAACTCTATCTCGCTTGAGCTTGTAAAGAAAGAGCATGATGCAAAAAATAGCCTCTCTTATGCCTATTTTGCAGGAGGATGTTTTTGGGGAGTTGAATATTACCTAGAAAAATTAAAAGGCGTAAAAGAGGTAATTTCTGGTTTTATTGGAGGACACACGAAAAACCCGACATACCATGATGTTCTTTACTCAAAAACCGGTCACCTTGAGGCTGTTGAAGTAGTTTACGATAAAAGTGAAATTTCATACGAAGAGTTAGCTAAAGTATTTTTCGAGATACATGACCCGACTCAGGCAAACGGGCAAGGTCCGGATATTGGTGAGCAGTATATATCTGGGGTTTTTGTGAGTAATGAAGAAGAGAGAAAAATTATTCTTGGATTGATTTCTAAGCTTGAAACAAACGGCTATAAAATTGCAACAAAAATATTTGATAAAAAAGAGTTTTATAAAGCAGAGGAGTACCATCAAAATTATTATGAGAAGAAAGGCTCTAAAGCATATTGCCACGGATATACTAAAAGATTTTAAGTGGATAAAATAAGTGTGCGGAGCATTTTACACATGCCACAAGAGCATGTGTAAAAAATATCTATTACTTGCGAGTGTGTCTTTTTCTTTCGCTCTCTGTTAAGAACTTTTTGCGAATACGAATACTTTTTGGTGTTATTTCAAGTAATTCATCATCTTCAATCCACTCTAATGCACGCTCTAATGACATGTCACGAGGCGGAATAAGTTTGATAGCTTCATCTGCACCGCTTGAACGAACGTTTGACTGAGCTTTTCCTTTGATAGCATTTACAACAAGGTCGTTTGAGCGAGAGTGTTCTCCAACTATCATACCTTCGTAAACTTTAGTTTGTGGTCCAATGAAAAGAACACCACGGTCTTGAATATTAAATAGTGAATATGCAAGCGTTTCGCCATTTTCCATAGATACAAGCGCACCATAACTTCTTGACTCAACGCTACCGCTGTATGGACGGAACTCTAAAAATGAGTGATTCATTATACCCTCACCTTTAGTGTCAGTTAAGAATTGTCCACGGAATCCGATAAGCGCACGAGCCGGAATCTCAAACTCGATTCTTTGGAAACCTTGACCCATAGGAATCATAGATTTCATCTCCGCTTTTCTTTTTCCAAGTCTCTCAATTACACTGCCGCTTAACTCTTCAGGAACATCGATAACAAGGTGCTCAAACGGTTCACATTTAACACCTTCAATTTCTCTAACGATAACTTCCGGACGAGATACGCCAAATTCATAATTTTCACGACGCATATTTTCAGCCAAAATAGTAATTTGTAGCTCACCGCGTCCTGAAACTTTAAATTTACCCTCACCTACAATCTCAAGTTTCATAGCAACATTTGTCGTCATTTCAGCTTCAAGTCTGTCTTTTAGTTTATTTGAAGTAACATGTTTTCCCTCTTGACCTGCAAGCGGAGAATCATTTACAGAAAAAATAACTGTAAGTGTCGGTTCTTCAATATGCATAGGATCAAGCGGCATTGGGTTTGCAGGATCACAAATAGTATCTCCAACATCAACAGTCTCTAAACCTGCAAATGCAACGATATCTCCAGCTTCAGCTTCTTGAATTTCCATACGGTTAAGACCATGGAAACCTATAAGTTTAGAGATTTTTCCTTTTACTAGCTCGCCATCGGCTTTTGCTAGCATAACATTGTCACCTTTTCTGATGATACCGTTAAAAATACGAGAAATACCTATCTTACCGACATAGTTATCGTAATCAAGTGTAAATACCTGTGCTTGAGTATGATTTTCTCTATCACCTTCCGGCTCAGGAATATGCTTTAAGATTGTTTCGAAAATACACTGAAAATCCCCACCCTCTTCGCTCATGTCAAGTTTAGCTATACCATCACGTGCAGCAGCATAAATAATCGGGAAATCTTGTTGATCATCAGTTGCGCCCATAGCAGCAAAAAGGTCAAACATTTCATCAACAACGCGTTCTGGATCTGCTGAAGGCTTGTCAATTTTGTTAATAACAACGATTGGTTTTTTACCAAGTGCCAACATTTTTTTAACAACAAATTTTGTTTGAGGCATAACACCCTCATAAGCATCAACGAGAACTAAAACACCATCAACCATCTTAAGAACGCGTTCAACTTCTCCACCAAAATCGGCGTGACCCGGAGTGTCGATAATGTTAATTTTGTAATCTTTATAACGAATAGCCGTGTTTTTAGAGAGAATCGTAATACCACGCTCTTTCTCTAAATCATTACTGTCCATAGCTCTTTCATCATGTTGCTCATGAGTACCATATGTTCCCGATTGTTCTAACAATCCATCAACTAATGTAGTTTTACCATGGTCAACATGGGCAATTACTGCGATATTTCTAATCTTTTGCACGAGGCTTCCTTCTTTGGTTTTTTTAAAAAAATTATAAAACCAAGATAAAATTTTTTGCGATTATATCCAAATAAAAGTTATATATACGTAAAACAAGTGATATACTTGTAGATAAATTTATAAATTTGCTTTATATACTCATATTTTAAGGAGTTATATGATTTATTATCCAAACAAATTAGATCCTATATTTAATAAACTAATAGAACATGATATGCGTCCTGTTATAGTCGGCGGTTTTATTAGAGACTCCCTTTTAAAAATTGAGTCAAAAGATATAGATATAGAAGTATATGGAGCATTATCTTTTGCCGAATTAGAAAATTTGCTGCAAGAGTTCGGCGATGTAAATATCGTCGGAAAAAGTTTTGGGGTCTGTAAGTTAAAATTCAAAGAGTATGATTTAGATTTTTCTCTTCCAAGAATGGATAGTAAAATCAAATCCGGACATCGTGGATTTGAGATACATGTAGATCCAAATCTTGACTTTAAAACCGCAGCATCCAGAAGAGATTTTACAATTAACTCTATCGGTTATGATGTTATAGAAAAAAAACTATTAGATCCATTTTGCGGAGCAGATGATTTAAAAAACAGAACATTAAGAGCCGTTAATCTGGAAACTTTTATAGAAGATCCGCTAAGAGTCTTAAGAGCTGCCCAATTTTGCGCAAGATTTCAGCTTAAAATAGAAAATCAACTATTTCTTGCATGTAAAAATATGGTTTCAAAAAATATGTTGGATGAACTGCCTAAGGAGAGAATATTTGAAGAGATAAAAAAACTTCTTTTAAAATCACAAAAACCCTCATACGGATTTAAGCTCTTAAAAGAGTTCGGCATCAACATATACACAGATAATATAGATGTAGCCGATGAGATAGCCAAACAGCTGACATCAAACTCACAAACAAACTTGAGTTTGATGTTAGCGGCACTCTGTTATAACCTAAACCAAGCAGAAACAGAAGATTTTATACAAAAACTAACAAATGAAAAAGAGCTATTAAACAGCGTAGTTCGATTAATTCAATTACATAACGAAATAGATATAATATATGCGAACTCTATGAATGACTATTCTCTATACAAGCTTGCCTCAAAAATAGACATAGATAAACTTTTAATTTTAAGCAGTTCGATTTACTTTGCCAAGAATAGCTCTAAAACCTATAAAGCAGGAGAAGAGATCTATAAAAGGGTAAAGGAGTTAGATATATTAAACAAAAAACTTCCTGTTCTTTTGGGTGGAAGAGATATTTTAAAATTCGGTCTTGCCCCTTCAGAGCAGTTCTCAAAAATTCTCCATGAAGCTTACGAGGCTCAAATGCATGGGGAATTTAAAAATAGAGATGAAGCTATACTTTGGTTAAAAGAGTATTTAAAGAAGCTAAAGCTTTGAACTATCAATCTCTATAACAGTGTGAACATTTCCTCTAGGATTATAATCCGCAACAATTTTCATGTACTTCGGTTTTAATTTTCTATCTAAAACTTCATAAATCTCATTTGCGCTATTTTCATGCGATATGTGTCTCTCTCTAAAAGAGTTTATGTAAAGCTTTATCGCTTTTAGCTCAACTACCCACTCATTTGGCGTATATTCCAAATGTATCGTTGCAAAATCCGGATAACCGCTTCTAGGGCAAAGGCAAGAGAACTCCGGAAGAGTCATTTTTATAATATAATTTCTCTTATGCTCATTTGGCCAAATTTCCAAATCTTTTTCGACATCAAACTCACTGATGATTTTTTCACCGTATTTCATTACTTCTCCTTAATTTTTTTCTAAAGGTGCTAAATATTTACCTTGTAAATAATCAACTCCCGACTTTTGCATCAAATTTTTAGTATCTTCATCTTCAATCATTCTAATCCAGCTTTTAATCCCTTTTTCATGAGCCATTACATTAAAGCCGTCTATTATATTTTTGTGCATTTTTTCATTTACATCTCTAGTGTAAAAAGATCCGAATCTTACCACATCAATATCCAAATCTCTTAAATATAAAAAACTTGTATGCAATGAACCTAATCCATCAACCGCTATCATAACTCCTAAATCTTTCAGCTGCTTTAAAATTGCATTGAACTTATCCGCTTTGGGATAATATTCATTCTCACTAAAGAGCACTATAATTCTATTTTTAACATACTTATTTCTACTTAACATATCTTTTATTTTACTCAAAACAATAGGATTTCTGATAGAAGTCGCGGATAAAGAAACGGCAAATTTTTCATTATCATTTTTTTCACACATTTCTATAACTTTTTCCAAAACAATTAAGTCATAATCACTCATAAGTCTAAGCTTATCCAGCACTTTCATATAGTTTTTTTGATGTAATATTTTATCGTTTTGATTTTTTAATTTAACAAAACACTCTTTAAAAACAATGTTCTCTTTTTCAAAAATATTTTGTGTAAATATTACTAAATCTCTTCTCTTTATTGCATCAATTACGTAATATTCCAAATCACTTGGATTTATCTCATCTTCAGTATTTGATACATGTTGTTTGTGATTTTTATTTTGTAACTCAAAAAGATCTTCAATCAAATAATCAAGATCTTTTGAAAAAGTCGTATCATTTATAACAATTGAAATTTGAACTTCGATATCATCTATTTTTAATTCATCACTCTTAAGAGCCATTAGTTCTATAACTGTTTTATATTGACTCTTATTTCCCTTAAAACCTATTATAAAATCGCCGCCTTTTATACGTCCGACGGGAAAGTTAACTATATCTTTAGATTTAAGATATTCACCTATCCACATGAGTATTTCAAAAAGTACTTTATCACCGTTTTTTATGCCATAACGGCTGTTAATCTCATATAAATTATTTATGCTTACAAGCAAAAGCGTATACTCTTCAGAAGCTTTTAACTCTTTTTTTAAATATTTATATATATATTCTCTTGTAAAAGCTTTTGATATGCCATCTGTTATTTTCGTATCAAAACCTTTATATATCAGATAAAAAATAAA
>Ga0156521_1016_pt1 | contig 50283 bp, 32 predicted proteins | sample RifOxyB3_FD_111916 | JGI IMG/M metagenome (GOLD analysis project Ga0156521, IMG submission 111916) | Sulfurimonas sp. RIFOXYB12_FULL_35_9
AATATTTATAATCTATTATTTTATCTAAATTATTAATCAGTTCACTATATTTTTTAATTGTTGTATCTCTTGTACAACTGTATTTTTTATTAAATTTAATTATTGATAATAAATACGACCTATATCCAGATACTTTATTTAATAATTGGTCGTCATAGTACTTTTTCCTCACATCACTTTCTGTAATTACAAACTTAAATCTTAGTTTATAATGAAATAATTTCCATAAAATTTTTTGTGATGACATTTTTTTTACTTCAATTAAATATATCATCTCTTTTATAATATTTGTTTTTTTGTTTGATAATCTAACTTCATTTATTTTATATTCTTGTTTATGTAACTTTAAAAAATTCTCAAAATATGAATATTGGATTGTATACCCATTTAAAGAAATAGTGTGCTTTGTTCTAATAGTTTTATTCTCGTTTAGTTGAAATTTCATTTGAGATATTGTAATTCTTATCTCTTTTATAAAACTTTCTGAATGTACAAAACTAGAAGCTAATGAAGATGAAAATAACATGTCATCAGCATAACGCGTATAGATAATATTATTTTTTGAACAAAATTTTTGAATTTGAATATCTAACTTTCTAAAAATGATATTTGAAATTACGGGAGATGTTGTGAAACCCATAGGTAACACTTGTTTTTCTTTAAATTTATCATTTTTACTATCTGCAGGAATTGTATAGGTTACAAGATTAATAAATCCTTCTAAAATAGATTGTTTTTTTTTATCATCTATATACTCATCTTCTGATATATATGCTTTAAATATTTCCTTGATATCATCTACTCTAATAGAATGAAAAAATGACCTGATGTCCAGTCTTAAAAAGTAATAGTTAGTTCTATGTGGTTCAAATAAATGTAAGTAAGAGTAGTCTTTTCTGAAAGCTACTGCTGCATTATTTAAGTCAATTTTGTTCAACAAAACATCATTTAACTGCTTATGAAGTGAAAGAAGTTTTTTATTATTAACAACTTCATAAAAAAAGTTTTTCCCAAGTTGAAACTCATTTACTGAAGGAATTTTTGTAGAAGGAACTTCACCTTCAATAATATAATTTTTAAAAAAAGACTTGTGGATGATTTTTTTCATCGAAGAACTTTAGCCTGATACAATGAACAACATCTCACGGCACGTGAGTCAACGCTACCAGTATATCGTATACTGAACAGCGACAGCTTAGTAGTTTTTAGGCTAGGTATGTCAAGCATACACTTTAAAACATAAATGTGATAAAATCCCTTACCTATCAGACTAAAGTTTTTTTTCGATAAGCATGATAATAGCATAAAGCTCCCTAAAATATTTTTTAAACTCATCTTGAAAGTTTTCTTCCTTTGTATTACTCACTATTTCATCAATAGCAAAATTTAAAAATTTAGTTGCCCAACCACTTGTCTTACTAAAAAGATAATCAATGTTTTTCAAGTATTCTGTACGAATTTTTTTTACCTTTTGAATATATTGTAAATCAATATATTTCTCATATTTTTTATTTTCTCTACTTATTAATGTTTCTGTTTTACCATTAAACATTAATAAAAATAATGTTAGTACGTCTTCATCTGTACGAAAATCTCTTTCTATACAATCCATAATATATTTAAAGTATCTCATTTTTATATTTTCTGTAAATTTTTTTTCTTCTTCAGGGATTTCATGTATATAATGATTGTCTACTTTATATATAATGTTAAATACTTCAGTTAGCCCCATTTTTTTTGGATATTGTTTCATCATATATTGTATTGTTTTTATTGTCTTTCCATCATTATTTTTTTTGCCATTATTTGATATTTTTAAAGAAGTAATAAATTCATTTTTGAACCACAATTTGAATAATACTAAGCTTTTATCATTGATTAGTACTTCTTCAATAGTAGTTTTATTTAAAAAATATTTTCTTTCATTTAGTAATGCATGATTCACTGCAGTGATAAATTGAGTATATTTTAAATTTTTTATATATATGTTGTTTACAAATTCAAGTTTGAATTTTTGATTCCAATCAAATAGATTTTTTATAGTCTGCCATATATTATATTTTTTTGAATCAAAATATGATTTTTGATATAGCTTTTTTAAAGATTGAAAACTTAGAACTTCCGATTTAAAATTCATCATTTTATTTTCTAAATCAATGTCTATTAACTTATCAGCATCATAAAGTATTAAGTAAGGTATCGCTGTATTAGAATATGAAGGTTTCATATACTTCAATATCACTTCATTTGTTGCATATACATCAATACTCTTTAAAAAATAGTCTTTCTTTCCATTCCTCTCAACGTAAAATCTTTCAAGTAATTTTTGATTACTAAAAATCTCAAGCTCTGTTTCACCTTCAACAAAAAGAATAAAATTGCTAAAGAAAAGTCGAGCTTCATTATCACTAAAAATATTCAAAAATCTAACATCCTTATATATAGAATTCATTTTTTGGACAATTGTATTATCATTCTTATTTTTTGAAAAATGCAAAATCTGCTGATTCATGTTAAATAACTTAATAACTTGTTTGACAATATTCGGGGAATGTGTTGCAAAAATAATTGTTGGATATGGTGTTTTAGTTTTATCCTTTATATATGTTTCATAAATACTTAGTATAAGCTCTTCACTTCGTTTTGGATGTAAGCCTATTTCTGGTTCATCAACATAAATTATAGGAGTAATATATTCCCTTCTTGTTAGCGTGATTAATAATTTTAAGGAAGTTTCTATATATTTATGTGCATTAGTTCCATCAGACTGTATTTCTAAATCTTGATTGTCAATTAAAAATTTATCTCCTTGTAACCCTATTTTAATATAAGTTAATACTTTGTCTTTATACGTATAATCAGAAGTTTCTATGGTAGATTTTATTTTACTAATATAACTCATATATTCTTTTTGAATTACATCTTTTTCTAATTTTTCTTTATCAAAAAAACTTTTTTCTAATTTTTTTAGATTAAAAGATTTTAGTTTACTAACAAGGTGCCAAAGTTTATCCCAGTTATAGAGGTCAATATGTCTTGCCTCAATTTCGAAAAATGGGTATAAATAACTTATAGTATTTAATACTTTTTTATTTTTGATTGACCATTCAGACGAATTATTTGAATCTATTTTTAAAGTTAATTCAAAAATAGATTCACTTTTATCATTCCCAATTCCAATCCATTCAGTGGTTAAATTATCTTCATCTTTAAATATATCTTTGTATTTAATCTTTTTAATTCTTGATGTATCATACACAATTGTAATTGTTCCAAAGGAACTATAATTTTGATTTAATTTTGGGGGTAATTCTCTTTTCCCATCAAGTTTATTGTAAAAAAATCGAAGAAGTTTTAATAAATTTGATTTGCCAGCATTATTTATCCCTACAATGCAATTTATATCCTCAAATTTATTAATTATTAATTCATCAAAAGACAATAAGTTTTTAATTTTAATAGATTTTATAGACATATTCAATATTCTTTATGATTAAATTACATGTATTATATCAGATTAAAAAATATTATATATTCATTGTTTACTTTTATATGTGCCCAAATTGTGCCCAAAAATGACTAAATTTGAAGAGATTGAAAGGTTTTGATAGAGTTACATAGTCCCTGTTTTGTGGTCTTTTGTAGTTATTTTTATGTTTCAAAGGTACTTCCAGTATTCGGAGCCACCCTTTTTAAAACCCCATAAACACGACATTTCAGAGCTTTAAAAATCTATGGTAGCTATATGGTAGCTAAAATATTTTTCAAGTATTACTTTTTATAATACCCCACCTACTAAAACAATCCAATTGATTTATCAATCTTTCTAACTTCTGCTGGAATAAACTTATTGTATTTATGTATCAACATCTCTAGATTTGTATGCCCCATCATTTGCGCTATATGATTTATAATACAACAACTTGGCAGTTCTCTTTCAACTTATACAGCCTTAGAACATTCAAATAGTTTATAAGGTTTACGTTAATTGCATTGATAGCTTTAATGTTAATTATGAGAGGTCTACTAATTTTATAGATAGTCTGGGTATGTTAAGAAAAAAATTGTTTTTAAGAAAGGCATTTGGAGTTACACAAAATAAGAGTTTATGGTGCGACCGGGGAGATTTGAACTCCCACACCCGTAGGGCGCTACCACCTCAAGGTAGTGTGTCTACCGTTCCACCACGGTCGCATTTAGAGGTTAAAGCACCAAACGGTGCTTTATAACTTAGAGTTGATTAACCTAAGTATGGATTTGCGTAAAGTGCTATAAGAGCAATTACTAGTGCATAAATAACTTGAGCTTCAATCATTGCAAGAGCGATGAACATTGTAGTCATAAGTTTAGCACCTAAACCTGGGTTTCTTGCAGTTCCTGCGATTGTTGCAGCAGCAGTATTACCCATACCGATAGCTCCACCAAGAGCAGCAAGACCAAGACCAAGACCAGCAGCGATCATCGAATATGCTTTAAGAGTTTGGTTTGCAACATCACCATCATTTGCTAAAGCAGCAGTAGCTAATGCTACCATTAAGAAAAGAATTTTTTTCATAGTTTCTCCATTAAAATTATTACAAACTTTTTCGGCTAGCGTAACCACATCCATAACGAATGCAGCAACCCAAACATAAATGAAAGGATTTCCCTACTTAAATTTGATCCGGAATTATACATAATATATGATAAAAATTAGTTGAAACTTTATAATATCAATTAGGTAAAATACCCTTATTTACGAATAAAGCTAATTATGCACGCCCTAGAGAAATCTTATTACCTTTAAACTCTAAAATCTCCACATCCATGACATCGCCCTCTTTTAGCACATCACTCACTTTGTCTACTCTTTGATCAGATATTTTAGAAATATGAATTAGTCCGTCAGTACCATCCGGAAGTTCTATAAATGCACCAAAATCAACTATTTTTTTAACTATGCCTTTATGCTTATCACCGACTTTATACTCTATTTTTGCAACTTTTGGTGTATTTACGATTCCCTCAATATGCTCTCTTGCAGCTTTTACACCGCTTTTGCTTTTGCCTGTTACTTTTACTTTTCCATCTTTTTTATCAATATCGATAGCTACTTCAAACTTCTCGATTATTTCACGGATAGTTTTACCTGCCTGACCGATGATATCGCCGATAAAACTCGGATTTATATGAAAAAAATCTGTACTCGGTAAAACGCCGTCGTTAAACTCTATCTTTTTTTCAGCTTCTTGCATGATATCTATAATATGAGCTCTACCCTCTTTTGCTTGATAGAGAGCCTCTTTTAAAACATTTAAGCTGATTCCGCCTAACTTGATATCCATTTGCATAGCAGTAATACCATCTTTTGAACCGGTTACCTTAAAGTCCATGTCCCCGTCATGATCTTCAAGTCCCATAATGTCAGAGAGTATCGCATATTTTTCGCCATCACTCACCATACCCATAGCAATTCCTGCAACCGTATCGCTTGTATCTATATCAGCTGCGCGAAGTGCCATATAGCCACCGCATACCGTTGCCATCGATGATGAGCCGTTTGATTCTAAAATCTCCGATACAAGGCGAACAGTCTGCCCACCAAGATTTGTTATCGGCTCTAGTGCTCTTTTTGCAAGATTTCCGTGTCCTAACTCTCTTCTTTTTGTTCCCATAATAGGAGATGCTTCACCTACGCTAAATCCAGGAAAGTTGTAGTGAACCATAAAATTCTCATTTTGAGTTCCCTCATCCGTTAGATTTTCAAACATCTGCGCATCTTTTGCTCCACCCATAGTTAGAACAACAAGTGCTTGTGTTTGTCCACGTGTAAAAAGACAAGATGAGTGTGCACTTGGAAGTACGTTTGTGCTGATAGTTATCGGTCTGATCTCATTTAAAGCTCTGCCGTCAGCTCTTACTCTCTCATTTAAAATTTGAGATCTTACCTGTTCTCTTTTTACTTTTTCAATCGCATCTTTTAACTCAACTTCATTCCAATGCTCTTTGTTTAGCATTATTTTTTTTCTAAGTCCTCTTAATGCTGTAGAACGCTCTGACTTTGCCATTTGATTCATAGCCGATTTTATATCTAAAAAGCAGTGCTCACGCACATAAGAAACCATCTCATCATTTACTACATGTGCTTTGTACTCCATCTCTAGAGTCTCTTTTTTAAACGGTGCGAACGCTTCTTCGTATTTGGCGTTATTTTCAAAAAGAAGCTGCTGAGTTTTTTCAAAGATAGTTATTAACTCATCCTCATTTACCGCATTTGAGACATGTGTTGTTATGATCGGAGCGCTAAGTGTCGGATCCATAAGTGGATCAACAACCAAAGTACTATCTACTTTCTCAGAACCGACACTTCTCATCTCAATCATCAAGAGATCATCTTTTGTTCCGGAGAGATAAAGATCCAACGTAGAGTTATTTAGCTGTGATAAAGTAGGATTTAATATAATCTCTCCATCAATTTTTGCAGCTCTTACTGCAGAGACCGAGGTATTTATATCTATATCGCTTACAAACAGAGCGGCAGAAGCAGCACTAAGTGCTAAAACCTGAAGATCCGACTCTTTATCGACGCTAAATGTCATAATTGTAATCTGTGTCGGATATCCGAAACCTTTTGGAAAAAGCGGACGAAGAGAGCGGTCAACTATTCTCGAAGTCAGTGTTTCAAAATCACTCGGTTTTGTTTCGCGTTTAAAAAATCCGCCCGGAATCTTACCTGCTGCATATGATTTTTCTATGTACTGAACTGTTAGCGGAAGAAAATCATCTTTCACTATTTCTGTTTCATCAATTACAACCGTTGCAAGGATAACTGTATTGCCGCTTTTTATCCAAGCCGCACCGTTTGCCTGTTTCGCAACTTCACCAAATGAATACTCTTCACTTCTATTTTTCAAATCTACTTTAATATCATACTTCACTTTTTTCTCCTAATATTTTCTCTATTCTATCTTCATCTATATTCTCTAACTCTTCATAGTATAACGATGTTTCAACATAATCATCTATATTGTGAAGAAAAAACAGATCATCCGCAAACGGTTCTAAAAACTCCAAAACATCACTTGGTATAACCGGCACCGCGATATAAACAGCTTTTGGTTTCTGTGCTAAAATTGTTTTTAGTGCAGTTAAAAATTTTAATCCCGTTTCACTTCCTTCATCTATCAATAAAACTACCTGATTGTGCATAGATGCAAAGGGCAGCCCCCTTCTATATTGATATATGTAACTGAGTATCTTCTCCTCATGTTTTCTACGTGCTTCACCATAAATATAGTCATATTGAATCCCAAACGAAGTAACAAGTTTTTCATTGATTACGATCTCTTCGCTTTCACATACTCTGGCTATTTCACACTCACTGTTATTTGGAGCCATAATAGCTTCCGAGAAGAGAATATTTATACTGTTTTTATACTTTGAACGTATATGATATGCAAGCTCTAAGCCGCCTCGTGAAACTGCAATCAACTTCCAGTTTTCATCTTTGAGTTTTTGCATAGGTATTACTTCATGTAGTTTTTTTGCGGCATCTTCCCTGTTCTTTAGTATATTTTTATACTTTTTCATACTACTGATTTTCCCCGGATTTATCAGGAAGTCTATAAACAAAACCGGAGAGTGACCCATCTGATTTCATTATCGGCTTAAGCCTAATAGTAATATAAACATACCTATCATAAATCGAGTCAGACGAACCGTCTCTACTAAGTATCGGTCTATTGTTCTCAAGATATGTAAGTCCAAAGTCCCAACATCTTTTTTGGTATAAAAACCCAATTTCAAAACCTTTTTTTTCTCTTCTTTCTAAATCATAATTATGTTTAAAAGAATAAGAGTAATGTTTGTTGTATTTATAACCGACACTGGATGTCATATAGCTAGTAATCGGCGAAATTTCGGCACTCTTTTGCAGAAAAATATTTTTATACATATGTGATAAACCAACATTATAACTATCATCCGCATAAGAAATTTTATTGAAATTTTTAGAAAATGCACTCTCCTCATAATTATAAAACATGTTATTATAAAAATTTATGCTATCGCTTATCTGATAATCCAACTCATTTTCTATCTCGTTTGTTTGTCCACCGTGTTCCTCGTATATAGTATTTTGTGCGAGTTTATGGTAGATTATCTGTCTTCCTGAAATATTATAAAGATAGTGTGAAAAGTAGAGCTGTAAATTCTCTTTAATATTTTCAATATTATAAAACTCACAAATCGGATTAAATCTATTTATATCATCAGAACAGTAATCTTTTTGCTCATCATAATACCCGTTCTCAAATTCACTTCCCGCTACTTGATATTGTGTACCGAAATCTATAACATGCGTAACTTCATCAAAAGCGCGTGTCAACTGAGATGACGCAGACACGGCATGATAATTTCTTGCAAATAGACCGCTATTATACTCATCCAGAGATATGCTTCCCTCTTCCTTGCCATTAAAATTGGTATGCTGTGCATATAGATTTGTTTTATAGGCTATATTCATCCGCTCGTCAAAAAGAGATGTTTGAAGAGTCAATGGAATATTTAAATCTGTCTGAGTCGCACTTTTACCTACACTTCTATAGTAATTATTGCTTTTTATATCCATACTGTAAAGTAAATGATTCTCAAGCAGCGTATCAAGATATCTATGGTAGTGAAGTGCAGGAAGATTTTGAAGTGTTTTTTCATTGCTCTCTAATGTTAAATCTTTATAATGTTTAAAATATGATCCAAAATAGTTATTATCCGTATTGTAAAAAAGATTTATTCTAGAGAGCAATTGTGTTGCTGTAGCATTTTTTGTCGTATCGTTTGCAGAGAGATTGATATAATCGACATCGTTCATATTGACAATATCCATATATAAACCGGACTGACCTTTTAGGTTTGTCTTAAACCATTGGTTTATCACATCGCTGTTCTCATATAAAAAATTAAAGCCGTAATGTTTTTTATTTCCTAACTTGTTTTCAAGATAATAATCCTCTTGTTCTTGAAAAAAACCGGATGTTAAAGAGCCCTTTGAAATTTCGCTATCAACAAATCTAAACGTGGAGTACACACCTGAACCGCGATTTGTTCTTATCTGTGGTCTTAAATCCAAATCCCACCAGTTTTGTTCTGCAATGAAGAGTGATTGTTCATAATAAAAACCTTCTTTGCTAGAGAACCCTATCATCGGAGGTAAAACGCCTGTTCTTCTTTTTGTATTGAGAGAGTAGCCGAAATATGGGGTATAAAAAACGGGAATATCATATATGTAGATTCTTGCATTATAGAGATTGAGCCACATCGTATCCGTGTTGTACTCCGAGGATGTAAACTCCATTTTCCAAAGCGGATTATTTGGATCACACCCACTCATAACACCGGATTTTATATCTATATCGCTCTCTTTTGAGTAGCCATTTGCACCGCTTAGCCAAACATCGGCACTCTGTTCCAGCATGTAAAATGGTTTGAAAGTTCTCTCTTTTTGAGCTATATTCAGTTTTGCATATTGCCCCAAAAATCGAATATTCTCTCCCTGAGTAGCATGAATATTTTCAAAAAGCTCAAGTTCGCCGCTATCTCTATTATAAATCGCTTTTTTTGCACTCAGATAGTAGTCTTGATATACTACGACAACCTCGCCCTCTGCTGTAATAATATTGGCTTGTGTATCCATATTCGTTGCATATACTTCAACTCTATCATCTGCGGCTGCATATAGAGCAGATAAAATTAAAAATATAAATAACTTAAGCATTTATAACCAAAGTTTTGGCACTTTTATCATGCCAAGTTTGCCTAGATGGGTCTAAAAATCCCCATAGAAAGCCAAGGTAAAAGAGCATTTCACTAACTACCCTTACAAATGCGCGGTTTAGTGCAACGACTACATTTGGAGTTTGAAGAGTTTTTATCTCTATGACTCTTATCTTCATAGCGATTTTACCGAGTGTCGCACCATACTGCATGATAAAAAAAGCCTGATATATGATTTTTATCGCCATGTATTCTAAAATAAACGTGTTTGTAAGCAAAATCATCTCTTCAACAGTTTTAGCCTCAAAAAAAGAGTTTCCCAATGCAAGAATAAGTAAAAGAGATAGCAACATCTCATCTATGAAAAAAGCCATCCCTCTCTTTTTTATCGTTGCTAAAGTCATCCCCTCTCTATGAAGGAGATTTTCAATCTCCTCGTTCACTTTGCTTCTTTAAAAAGTGCTTGGTATGCTATGTCTGTTCTGAGTTTTTTACCTGCAAAATGAACTTGACCGCATCGCATATATGCTCTGTCTCTAGCCTCTTTTATCGTATCTCCGACTCCAACACAAACTAAAACCCTGCCACCGTCTGCGTAAAGAACACCATCAACCATACTTACTCCGGCGTAAGAGATATGAGTATATTTCTGTACCTCTTCATGATATACATCATCAACTATTATTTCTGCAGGAGTTGAGTTTGAGTATGGATAATTTGCACTTGCCATAACTACACCTACCGCAAACTGTTTTGAGAACTCTACTTTTATTTCACCGAGTCTATTTGTTGCAGCTTTATAGAACATATCACTAACGCTTGAAGTCATAAGAGGCATCAGAATTTCACACTCTGGATCTCCGAAGCGAACATTAAACTCTAAAGTAATCGGTTCACCCTTTACCACCATAACACCTATAAAAAGGACACCTTCAAAAGGAGCGCCCTCCTTTTTCATACCGTCTAAAGTAGGACGTATGATTCTGTCTCTGACTTTTTGATAAAGCACTTCATCGACTAAAGGTGTAGGAGCATAAGCACCCATTCCACCCGTATTTGGTCCTTGATCATTATCCATTACTCTTTTGTGATCTTGCGCTGCAGGAAGAAGAATATAATCCTCTCCGTCACAAACTGCAAACATAGAAAGTTCATAACCGTCTAAAAACTCTTCTACGATAACTTTTAGTCCCGCATCGCCAAAACTTTTTCCGCTTAACATCTCAGAGATTGCTATTTTAGCCTCATCATGACTTTGAGCGATAATAACACCTTTGCCTCCGCATAAGCCGTCTGCTTTTACGACAATAGGAGCCGTAAGTTTATCCGTAAATTTAAATGCGTCTTCTATTGAAGATGTCTCTATATAACGAGCCGTAGGAATATCATATTTTGCTAAAAAGTTTTTCATATAAACTTTTGAACCCTCTAGCTGTGCCGCTTTCTTGCTTGGTCCAAAAATAGTAAGTCCATGTTCTTTAAAAATATCAACAACACCATCAACAAGCGGAGCTTCAGGTCCTACTATAGTCAATTCTATATCGTTATCTTTAGCAAACTGTGCAAGTTCGTTATAATCTTTTATATTTAGGTTTGTCCCTAAACTACAGGTTGCACCGTTTCCCGGCATAAAAAAAAGCTCATGCCCATTTTTTTCGTTTAAAATAGCAAGAGCAATTGAATACTCTCTGCCGCCGCTGCCTAAAATTAAAATTTTCATTAACACTCCGTAAATTAGTTAAAAAATATCTACTCAATATATCAAGAATAGACTAAAGAGATATTTTTGTAAAAACAGCCCGAGTAGCCGTCTCGCATTTGGCTTGGTTCTAAAAAGCCGTATTTGGGCGAAGAGAGAATTTTCTAACGGCAGCATTATCTCGACAGAGTTAACATATCTCAAACGATAGCACCGACACACGAAAACCCTACTAGTCCGCTATGTGAAAATGTAGAACCCTCATAGTGCGATATGTCGAACCACCCAGACTGTTACTACTATTATACAAAATATTTCTTGATTTTATTTGTAAGTTACTCTTTTATTTTTAGAGCAAGTTCAATACAACTCTCTATTGACGTACTTTCACTTACTATATATTCTACGCCCTGAGGTAAAAGATTTGCTGTTGTTTTACCAATTACTATAATTTTAGCATCCGGATGTATAGAGTTATTTTTCAAAAAGCACTCTATTGAGGATGGAGATGTAAAGATAAGAGTAGAATCATCATCTACCCTTACATCTAAAATCTCTTGTGAACACTCACTCACATAGAGTATCTCTTCGTCTATATTATACCCCTCGTCTCTGCTTTTTTGAACAAAGTTGGAAGCTATCAATTCTGCTCTTAGATAGAGCCATTTTGTCTCTTTTGAAAACTCTTTTATGTTTTTTATAAGATTATCGCCATAGCCGTCACCGCTACACAAAACATTACCGCCAAACTCCTCATAAGCAACTGCCGTTTTAACCGAAACACATAGAGCAGGAATACCTATAAAATCTTTTTTATCATATTGCTCTAATGCTTTTACGGTCTGTTTTGACGTAATAATCAAATACTCATATTTAGAAAAATCAATATCAGGCTTTAAATACCTTACATCTAAAGATTTTACATTTTTTGCATGTTTGCTCTTTGAAGTAGCAAAAAGATAGATACTCTTTGGCATAATAAGTTGTCTTACTCCCATTCTATCGTAGCAGGCGGCTTTGAACTTATATCGTAAACTACACGATTAATTCCATCTACTTCATTAATTATTCTTCTAGAAATTCTCTCTAACAAATCATGCGGAAGATGTGCAAAAGTTGCCGTCATTCCATCAACTGCTTCGACAACTCTGACACAGACCGTATTGTCATAAGTTCTGTTATCACCCATTACGCCTACCGATTTTACATTTAATAAAACGACAAATGCCTGCCAAGTTTTTGCATAGTATCCGCTTGCTTTTAATTCATCCAACAAAATAACATCTGCTTCACGAAGAAGATCTAAGTCCGCTTGATTTACATCGCCCATAATACGAATCGCAAGTCCCGGTCCAGGGAATGGATGACGGTTAATCATAGACTCTGGAAGTCCAAGCTCTAAGCCGATTTTGCGAACTTCATCTTTAAATAGTTCACGAAGAGGCTCAATCAGTTCAAAATCCATCCAGTCAGGCAATCCACCGACATTATGGTGCGATTTTATAACTTCTGAAGGTCCGTTAACTGAAATAGATTCTATAACATCAGGGTAAAGCGTGCCTTGAGCTAAAAACTTGATACCGTCATGCTTTTTAGCCTCTTTTTCAAACTCTTCTATAAATGTATGCCCGATAATTTTTCGTTTTGTCTCAGGATCACTTACACCCGCTAATTTGCTTAAGAAACTCTCTCTTGCGTCAACAACTACCAAAGGTACTTTGAGATTGATTTTAAACACCTCTTCAACCTGTTCTCTCTCGCCTTTACGCAAAAGTCCATTGTCCACAAAAACAGGAACAAGCTGCTCACCGATTGCCTCATAAAGCATAGCTGCAACAACCGAACTGTCAACTCCGCCGCTTAGTCCGCAAAGAACTTTTCCGTTTCCGACTCTCTCTCTGATAATCTTAATCTGCTCTTTTAAGAAATGCTCCATCTTCCATTTCTCTGTAACACCGCAGATAGTTCTTGCAAAGTTGCGAAGCATCAAATAGCCCTCTTCAGAGTGCTGAACTTCCGGATGATACTGCATCGCATAAACACGTCTTTTCTCATCTGCGATGGCTGCATAAGGAGAGTTGGCGGATATTGCTATAGGCGTAAATCCTTCAGGAAGAACATCAACCTTATCGCTATGGCTCATCCAAACAACTCTATCATCGTCACAATCTTTTAAAAGAGGCGAACAACCTTCGCCTGTATTAATAATCTTTAATTCTGCTTTTCCGTACTCATGGTGGGACGAACGAACTACACTACCACCAAAATCTACCGCAATTCTCTGCATGCCGTAGCAAATGCCAAGAATAGGTATTCCCATTTGATAAACACCTTGATCCACCACATATGCATCTTTATTGTAAACCGAAGATGGTCCGCCGCTTAAAATAATGCCTTTTGGATTTTTAGCTTTTATATCTTCCACTTTTGTATGGTATGGAAGAATTTCACAATAAATTTTATCTTCGCGCAAACGGCGAGCTATAAGTTGAGTATATTGAGATCCGAAATCTAATACTATAATGCTAACATCTGTCATCTGATTACCTTTAAAAAGAGTGTTTTGAAGTGCCAAATAGGCGTTAAGAGGGTACGTACCCTTTTGATAACAAAAGGATACAATAAGTTTGTTTAATGTTTAATATAGAGACCCAACACCTGATACTGCACATACCAAATAGCAACTGACACCACATAGCCTATAAATATAGTCCATGAATATTTCATGTGTGAGCCAAACGTATATATTCCAGGCAGTTTGCCCATTACACCTACACCTGCTGCAGAACCAAATGAGATGAGTGAACCACCGACTCCTGCAGTCATAGTTACAAGCATCCACTGGTCAACGCCCATGTCTGGATTTGCTTTTAAAATAGCAGACATAACAGGAACATTATCTACGATGGCAGATAAAAATCCAACACCTATATTTGCCCATGTAGAGCCTAAAACAGAAGGGTCATACACAACAGCCGCAAGAGATAGCCAGCCTACAAAATAGAGTGCTCCGACCGCAGCTAAAATACCGAAGAAGAATAGAAGAGTATTATTCTCTATCTTTGCAATGGAGTGAAAAACATTGAACTCACTTTTATGAACTTTTTTAAGTCTATAAGCAAAGAGTTTAAGAAGTGACAATCCAAAAAGCATTCCCCACATTGCCGGTAAGTGAAGTACTTGATGCGAAAAAACAGCACATAGTATTGTAAATACGCCAAGACCTATAACAACTTCTGCACCCTTCATCATCTCAGGCTTTTTCTCTGTACTTGCATCAAAGTGAGGAGTCTCATCAGGCACAAATCTGCTAAGCAAATAGCCTGTTACAAGAAACCCTCCAATTGCAGATGGAAACAGAAATAAAAAGTCAACAAATTCACCCTTTCCTGCCGCCCATGCCATAAGTGTCGTAATGTCTCCAAAAGGACTCCATGCACCGCCTGCATTTGCAGCAACTACTATATTTATAGCTCCCGGAACTAAAAATGAAGCTTTTTGACGCTCAATCGTAATAAGAACGGTTGATAAGATGAGAGCTGTTGTTAAGTTGTCTGCAACCGGAGAGATAAAAAATGCCAATAAACCGGTAGCCCAAAAGAGTTTTTTATAGCTATACCCTTTTGAAACAAGGTTATATTTAAGTCTGTCAAAAATACCCATGTGAATCATAGATTCAATGTAGACCATAGCAACAAACAAGAAGAAAAAGATCTGTGCAATCTCTAAAATAATATGCTCAACTTGTGTATGGACAAGATCCATATTCATACCGTTTAGCGCATAATAAAAAGCAATCAAAATAAAAAGAAAAGTACCTGCGAAGAGAGCCGGCTTGGCTTTGTCTATATGGTATTTCTCCTCAGCGGCAACAAAGTAATACCCGATTACAAATATGATTAGGGAAGCAAATCCAACCCATGTCATGGTCAAATCAGGAATCACATCGCTGCTGCCCCCCGAGCTTGCAAATGCAAAACTAAAACTAAACATAATAATTAACAACTTAATCACTATCATCCTTTTTTATAAAATGTACTCCGATAGACTCATCTCTTGCTAATGCAGCAAGCACAATCTCTTTTGCCGTAAGTAGACGAAATTTCAGAAGTTTACCGATTTTTTCATTTAAAAGAGCATTAATTTGATCCAATGCACTCTTTAAACCCTTTTTTGTTCTTACAATGGAAACGTTCTCCCACATGATTTTTCTAAGGAGATTTTTTTTCTCTTTATCCTCTTTATAGCTCATTACCTCATCGCTTACTTCAAATTCGATATCTTTTTTAACATGCTTCTTTTTTAAAATATCTTCAACTGCTCTCTTTCCAAAAACAAGTCCCTCTAAAAGAGAGTTAGAAGCAAGTCTGTTTGCGCCGTGGACTTTTGTAGAGGCAACTTCACCTATGGCATAAAGAGATTTAATGCTCGGAACTGCACCGTTTATGTCAGTTTTAATTCCACCTATTGCATAATGAAAAGCAGGTGAGATAGGAACTCTCTGTTTTGGAACGTCAAAACCCAGTAGCTGTAAATTTTTATACAGGTTTGGAAATCTTTTCGTAAAGTAAACATGGTCAAAGTTTTTAAACGACAAATATGTCTGCAAACCTGTTTTTTTATTATGGTCATATATCGCTTTACTCACTATATCTCTTGAGGCAAGTTCCCCTCTCTCGTCATAATCAAAAAGAAATCTTCTTCCCTCTTCATCTTCAACAGTAGCACCCTCGCCTCTTAAAGCCTCCGTCAAAAGCAATTTTTGAGCAGAGTCGTTATCTACATAGACGGTAGGATGAAACTGCATCATCTCCATGTCGGCAAGCTCTATACCCTTCATAACACAAAGACCTTGCATATCCGCACTGATACATGGTGCGTTTGTATGATACGCGTACAATGAGCCTACTCCGCCGCTTGCGATTATCACATTGTCGGCATAAATATTTCTGCGTTCTCTGTGATCAAGAACCGTTACACCGTAGCACTCACCATCTTTTATAAGCAAATCCACTACTCTGGCATCGGTTAGCATCGGATGAGGATTTTGCTCTAACAAAAAGTAGTGCATGTATCTGCCCGTTGCATCTCCTCCGGCATGGAGTATTCGCTCTTTTGAGTGAGCCGCCTCTTTTGTATAGAGAAGTTTTCCGTCTTTATCTCTGTCAAACTCAAATCCGCGAGCGATGAGATCATCTATAATGGCTTTTGAACTCTCGCTCAGCACTCTTACAGCCTCTTCACTACAAAGTCCTGCTCCTGCATCAAGCGTATCTTGTACATGCAAAGGGATATCCTCCGCATCAATCGCCAGAGCTATACCGCCTTGAGCATAGAAACTGTTACACTTAAATGTCTCTCTTTTGTTTATTATGAGAACTTTTTTATTACGAGATAGGTGCATAGCGGCGTAAAGACCTGCCACGCCTGCACCTACTATTATTACATCATATTTCATCTGCTGCTTTCATTGTTATTGCCGCTAGGCTTTTTAATAATAAATTTTACATTCTTATCACTCTGCGGTGCAGAGTCTAAATAATATGGGTCACCCCTGTACCCACATCCACTCAAACTTAACAAAAACATTGCTATAATTACCAGATGAAAAACGCTAGTCAAATTATAAATTCCATTCAAAGCAGACCTCAATTCTCTAAACTATCTTATTATAAATGTATAAAAATAGTTCAATCTATGTTTACTCCGCCTATACAAAAAATGATTAACTTTGCCTACATCAAAAACAGAACTCTATTTTTTGTATTTAATCATCCTGTTGGGAAACAAGAGTTTGATAATAGTATACAAAGCATTAAAAGTGCTTTAAAGTTCCTTATGCCACAAGAGTGCAAAGAGTGCGATGAGAATCTGTTTGATGACATAAAAGCTTTTGTAACGCACACTCCAAAAAAGCAAGAAGAAGAATTCAAAGAGATAATGCAAGTTTACAAAGAGCGTTCAAGCGGTAATTTTGAGATAAATGTCCATGATGAAAAGTTAGATTCACTCATCCGCTCCATCCAAGAGATCATTAAGAGCCGTAAATGACGCTTGAAGAGACCATAAAACAACTTCCTGATTGTGCAGGAATATACCAGTACTTTGACAGTGAAGGGCGACTTCTTTACCTAGGCAAAGCAAAAAGTCTAACAAAAAGAGTAAAGAGCTATTTTAACTTCATGCCTGAGTTAAAACCAAACTCAAACCTCTCAAGCAGAATCACAAAGATGATCTCTCAAACTGCTTCCATGAACTACATAGTGGTAAATTCAGAACATGATGCATTGATACTGGAAAATTCTCTTATAAAACAGCTTACTCCAAAATATAATATTCTGCTTCGAGATGATAAAACTTACCCGTATATCTACATAGACAACTCGCAGGAGTATCCGAGATTTGATATAACAAGAAAAATTATAAAATCTTCAAACATCAAATATTACGGTCCATACTCGGTAGGAGCTAGAGATATTTTAGACTCCATCTACGAAATCTGCCACCTTGTTCAAAAGAAAGGATCTCTAAAATCAAAAAAACTCTGCCTCTACTATCAGATAGGAAAATGCCTCGGTCCATGTGAGTTAAATATTTCACATGAGCGATATAAAAAAGAGGTTGACATGGCTGAAGAGCTTATCAAAAATAAAAAAGTATTACTCTTTAAACTTGAAGAAAAAATGCACTTTTATGCCGAGAATCTTCGTTTTGAAGAGGCTCTTAAAATGAGGGACAGAATAGAAAGAATAAGCCGCTCAGAGATAAAGAGCGAGATTGATTTTGCAAGCAACGAAAACTATGACATCTTTGTAATAAAAGACAGCCCATCAAAAGCGGTAGTCGTTAGAATCTTTATGCGAGAGGGCAAGATTATCTCATCTTCACATGACTACATACAGTTAAACGAGGGATTTGATGAAGGCGAACTCTACCAAAGAGTCTTGATGGATTTCTACAAAGATGAAAAACCGCCTATCATTGCACCCATTTTAGTCGCCTCCGAGTTTGATGGAAAAGATGTAATAGAGGAGTATCTCAGCACACTATTTGAGAAGAAAGCAGAGATAAAAGTACCTAAAATAGGAGAGAAAAAGCATCTTATAGATTTGGCTCTCTTAAATGCAGCAGAGCTTCTAAAAAGGGGGAACGCACAAAAAAGTGATGAGATTACTAAAGAGATAGAAGATCTCTTTGCTCTTCAAAGAGTTCCAAAGAGAGTGGAGATATTTGACAACTCTCATATGGCGGGGATGGCTACAGTAGGTGCTATGGTGGTTTATGAGAGCGGAGTATTTGATAAAAAAAGTTATCGAACCTACCATCTTGAGGCGAAAGATGAATACTCTCAAATGCGAGAGATGCTCCATAGAAGAGTGGATAGTTTTGCTAAGAATTCTCCGCCTGATTTATGGATTTTAGACGGCGGAAGCACACTTTTAAACTTAGCAATTGAAATTTTAGAATCAAGCGGAGTTTTTTTAGATGTGATTGCCATATCAAAAGAGAAGATTGATGCAAAAGCACATCGTGCAAAAGGAAAGGCTAAAGATATCATACATACAAAAGATGATACTTTTAGACTCCAAGAGAGCGACAAAAGGCTTCAATGGGTGCAAAAGCTAAGAGATGAAGCACATAGATCTGCCATCAATTTCCATAAAAAAACAAAACTAAAAATTGACCAAGAGAGCAAACTTCTCTCACTCCATGGGATATCACAAGCAAAAATTATCAAACTGATAAATCACTTCGGCACATTTGACGCACTTAAAAAACTAACCGCCCAAGAGATAAGTTCTGTTTTAAATATCAAAGATGCAAATATAATAAAAGATATTTATAAATAAGTTTTTTTTTAAACAATAAATGATATATTTAGTTGCATTTATAATATAAACTTTCTATTATAAGCTTAAAAAGTGGATGTTTTGCAGGAAGTTTGTTACCTATTTTGTATGCAAAGGTTATTTATGAGTGAAGCCGTACCTAAAGATGAAGAGTATATTTTTGAGGGTAAACCTGCTATCAGTCAAACTGATTTAGATGGTAATATAACTTTTGTAAATAGAAAATTTTGTGAGATATCCGGCTACATGGTAGATGAACTTATCGGAAATAATCATAATAAAATAAAACATCCAGACACTTCTAGTGCGACAATTGAGAAGATGTACAATATTTTAAAAGCTGCTAAGGTTTACAACGGTATATTTAAAAACCTTCGTAAAGACGGTTGTTATTACTGGATTGATATTGAAATTGCTCCTGTCTTTAACAAACAAGAACGGATAATCGGCTATATTGCTATCAGCAGACCCTCTCCAAGAAAAAATATTCAAGAATATGAAAAAATTTACAATCAAAATGAACACCTAGAAGGAGAAGTATTAAATGTTAATCTATAACCACGACAAAGAGTTCTTAGGGATAGATGAGAGTGACTTAAAGGCTTTGTCTATTTCAAACTTAACAGAACTACAAAGCCAAGCAGCAGATTTTGCTGATCTATTTGTAAAAACACCCGGATATATTCATAATTTTAAAAATATCCACTGGATTGATTATATTGCATGCGGCGAGAGCGGTGAAGAACAAAAAGTTATTATTAAAATAAAAGATAAAAGCTATGTGTCCTCTATCAGTATTAAGACCATCTATTTAATAGACAATCCATCACAAAAAGCGTACATTGTCAATCTTAATAATATAAGAAATCTCTCTGCAAGTGAGAGCCAGACTCTTTTAGCATCTGCTGAACAACAGGGCCTTGAAAAGCCTACAGTAACACCTAAAGCAGCCAAACCGATAGAAAAACAAAAAGATTTGCCGCTTGAAGAAAAAGTTCTCCCACAAGCCATTTTTGACCCCTATGATTTACACCCTGATAAAGTCGCACCGACTATAGAACAAGACATAACGCCGGTTGCTGCTTTGGATACAAAACCTATAGATGAAGCAAAAGAAGAGATTAAAGAAGAGACTAAACCTAGAGAAACTGCAGAAAATACTCTTCTTAAAGAGACACCAAAAGCAGAACAAATTATCGATAATGTTAATGATAAAGAAGATGATCTTTTTGCAAACTACATATATAGCCCTCAAGTTCCTTCAGATGATCTCGGCTTGCCGATTGACCTTATAGAGGAGTTTGTCGAAGACTTTATTGCTCAGGCAAATAGTTTTAAAACCAATCTCTACGACTCTATGAAAAACGGTGATATAAATAACTTAAAAGTACTAGCACACAAACTAAAAGGTGTTGCTGCAAATTTAAGAATTGAAGACGCACTGGATGCCCTGACAAAAATAAATTTATCTCACGATTTAGATGTTATACAAACTAATTTAGACAGATTCTACAAAATCATCCTTAAGCTATCAAATAAAAAAGATATATTGATTGAGCCTGAAGTAAAGAGTGAAATAAAAGAAGTAGAAGATGATTTTATTTTAACTTTTAAAGACGATACTTTTAACCACAAGGCAAAAAAAAGCCGCTCTGATTTTGATACCGATACCACATCGGATATAAAAATTAGCGATTCAAATGTTCCTGATTTTATTGAACTTCCTGAACTTGCAGATGATGAATTTTTAAAACAACCGGTAAAACTTGACGAAAGTGAAATATATGATGAAGATTTATTATTCTTAGATGATAAAATCGATACACAAGAGCTTTATGATAAAAAAAGAGCAGCACATGAGATTGGTTTAGACATGGAGAGCTTTAATGTACTCTTCGAAGATTACATGATTGAGAGCAGAGAGCTGGCAAACTTGATTACAAAATCTATCCAAGAGAACGATCTTACAAAATCTAAGAATGCTGCTATAAAACTAAAAGGCATGAGTGAAAATATGAGAGTACACAATTTTGACAATGATTTGGAAATGATTATTAATGCTGATGACACCGCAAATCTCTACATCGTAGGTGAAAATATAATCTTGATGCTAGACGCTCTTTCAAATATAAAAGGCTGAAAGTGCATTTTGGACTAAAAAATAGACTGAAGCTCATTAGTCTTTTACCCATAAGTGTCCTCTTTAGTATAACAAGTTACTATGTTTACAACTCATATTATGATTATGAAGCAGCAAAACAGCTACGTGTAAGACTTGAGCAAAATAAGCATATCAATGAAATAATAGGCAATGTTGCCCGTGAACGGGGAATGAGTGCCATGTATCTCGGCGATACTACCCAAAATGTTTTACAATCTTTAAATGAACAAAGAAAAGTTGTTGATGAGAAAATCACAATCTATCTTGAACATGCCAAAAAAGAGCAGATACCAGATACTAACTCCAAACATAAAGAAAAACTAAACTCAAATACAGATAATGTACTTTTATACATTGCAAAAATTAAATCCATTAGACCTCTCGTAGACGAAAAAAAAGTAGAATTTAATGAGATGTTTATCAATACATATACCCAATCTCAAAAAGAATTTATTCAACTACTTGAAAAGATTACAAACAAAGAGATTGATAATGAGATTAACGAACTCTACTCTTTATATATCTCAATGGTAAATGCAAAAGAGGCTTCTGGGATTGAGAGGGGATACATTTCATATATTCTTTCTCGCTCAACTCCGCTATCGAGTGAAGATTTAAATAGATGGATCTCTATTATAGGTAGAGCAGATGCCCTCAACTACGACAGAATACAAAATGAAGAGTTAGTAAATAAACTAGATGCTATCTTTCAAACGCCACAGAATAAAGAGCTATTTGCAGATGTAAACAGCGAAAGAACAAGAATCATTACAGTTGCAAACAGCGCAAAGTATACTATCACTTCAGGAGTATGGTTTACGATGCTCTCAGAGAAGATTGACATCATCTCCAATGCAGAAAATCTACTACTTGAAACTATGGATGCAAGGGCTACAGAGATAAAAAACAACTCTTTGCAAATTTTAATTATCGCCTTTAGCATTTGGATTATTTCTATTATCTTAGCACTTCTTGGCTATTTACTCTCTAGTGCAATTACAAAAAATATTAGACACCTCGAAAACGTACTAAAAAAAGTTGCTAAAGATTATGACTCAGGAGAGAGAAAAATCAACTTACAAACTTCAGAAGGTACCAATTTAGCTTATCAACTCCTTGAAGAGATTATAGAAGAGACAAAAAAAGATAAAATTTTTGCACAAGAAGCAAGCGAAGCAAAATCAATGTTCTTAGCGAACATGTCTCATGAAATTCGCACGCCACTCAACGGTATCGTAGGATTTACAGAGCTTTTAAAAGATTCGGGTCTAAGAGATGAACAGATTGAGTTTGTGGATATCATAGAGAAAAGCTCTGAAAATCTTCTTGAAATAATAAATAATATTTTAGACCTGTCAAAAATTGAGAGTAATAAACTTGAAATTGAAAATATTGTATTTAACCCTATTATAGAGTTTGAAAGTGCTATTGAAGTTTATGCAGTTCGTGCAAGTGAAAAAAATATTAACTTAGGCTGTTTTATAGATCCGCATCTTGAATTTTCTCTCAAAGGAGATCCTACCAAACTCAAAGAAGTTATTATAAACCTTCTCTCAAACGCAGTTAAATTTACCAATAGCGGCGGTTTTGTGAATGTCAACATTATAAAAATAAACTCTAATCTGCCAGATAAAACAAGAGTCAAATTTGAGGTTCAAGATAGCGGCATAGGTGTCACGGGTGAGCAAAAATCTAAAATCTTTGAAGCTTTTTCTCAAGCCGACACTTCAATTACGCGTAAATACGGCGGCACAGGACTTGGACTTACTATTTCTAGTAATTTTGTCGAGTTAATGGGAGGCAAGCTTGATTTAGAGAGCAAAATCGGAGATGGAACAACCTTTTTCTTTACACTTGATTTTGAAAATCTTGAAACACCCGGTGAAGGCTCTCAAAACAGCCTAGCCAACCTAAATGCGCTTATCTTTAGCGATTTGATAAAAATGAAAAAACAAGATAAAAACCTAAGAGAGTATCTTGATTACCTTGGAGTAGGCTATAACACATTTAAAAATATAAACAAGGTCGAACTCCTTGAAAAAGAGATGCATCATGATATTATATTTGTAGATTATGATTATGTAAACGATAATGAACTATTTGAATTGACAAAACTCTCACAAAAAGTTATTGTTTTAACAAAGTCAAATTTAATTAAAAAAGTGGACTCTTTAGGTTTTGATATTTTTAAAACTCTCTATGAGCCACTGCACTACTCAAAGTTAAGACAGACTCTAGAAAACTATCTTATCTTAAGTTCCTCCGGAGAACTTGCTAAAAAAATATCCCGCAAAAAGTTTGATATAGGAAAGTCAAAATTTATAGCAAATGTTTTAGTTGCAGAGGACAATATTATAAATCAAAAACTAATTAAACGAACCCTTGAAGATTTAGGATTATCGGTTACTATTGCAAATAACGGTCTTGAAGCATTTCAAAAAAGAAAAGATGGTAATTTCGATATTATTTTCATGGATGTTCAAATGCCGTTTTTAGACGGTGTTGAAGCAACTGCTGAAATCTTAGAGTGGGAAAAGGATTATAAAGTCCCCCATGTGCCTATCATTGCACTTACGGCAAATGCACTTAAGGGAGACAGAGAAAGATTCATATCTGCCGGACTTGACGATTATACGACAAAACCTCTTGTCCGTGCAGAAATTATCTTCGTTTTAAATAGATTTTTAGCAGAACGCATTTTTGAAATAGATGAATCAAAAAAAGTTTTTCAAGAAGCCATTATAGAAAAACCGGGTAATTCCATAGAACATCCAATCATACCAAGATACAGAGCCGATATTCTAATAGCCAAAAAAAGTGCTTTTGAGGCAAGACTCTATACAAAAATAATAGAGTCGATAGAGGGATTGACATATGAAGTAGCATCTTCACTTGTAGATTTTCAAGAGCTTATAGATAACTACTCCTATAAAATCGTGCTTTTTGACAAAGAGTATATTGATTTAGACATAGGAAAAGTATCCTCTTCTATAAAAAAATTATGCGATAAAAATGGACTTAGTTCACATCTCATACTCGTAGACGACTCGATACAAAAAGATAGTTCCAAGCATATAGCACATGTAGATGAAATCATCAGCAATAAAGTAAATAAAGATCTACTAAAATCTCTATTTAGAAAATATATTTAAAAGGCAAAAAAATGTTCAAAGAATTAGTAGTCCTAGCGGTTGATGACGATATGATAAATCGTAAACTCTTAAAATCAATGCTGGCGAAAAATGAGAATGTTAAAGAGATTTTAGAAGCGCAAAACGGCACTGATGCGATTGCTCAAATAAAATCAAGACCCGACATAAATCTTATCCTGTTGGATATCATTATGCCTGTTATGAACGGTCTTGAGATGCTAGAGTTAGTTCGTGCCGATAGCCGAATGGATCATATTCCAATAATTGTGTTAACAACGGACGAAACCAAAAAAGGTCAAGCGCTTGAACTCGGTGCAAACGGTTTTTTAATGAAACCGATAAGAAACGGAGACTTAACACAAAAGATAGAGTCGCTTACGTTTTAATAGGTAGTTTTTTAGACTAAAACCTGCTCTAAAACCTCTTCGATTCTACTTACGGCAACAATCTCTAAAGAGTCTCTTACTTCTTTTGGGATCTCTTCTAAATCTCTCTCATAATTTTTCAGCGGAATAAGAACTTTACTCATATCAGCCTTGTGTGCTGCGATAAGCTTCTCTCTAAGTCCACCTATCGGAAGAACGTCACCGCTTAGTGAAACTTCTCCTGTCATGGCAATCTCTGAGCGAATCTTTCTTGAACTAAGTATAGAAGATATAACGCTTACCATGGCAATGCCTGCACTCGGTCCGTCTTTTGGAGTTGCACCGTCTGGAACATGCACATGCAGATCATATCGTTTATAGACCTCGCTTGTATCTATAGCGACTCCATCCTCTTTCTCTTTTGGCGAAAGCGGTATATTGCTCGCATCAATTTTAAGCTTTTTAGTGTCTATCAATGTTTTTACAACGCTGTAAGCTATTCTCGCCGACTCTTTCATAACATCGCCAAGACTTCCAGTAAGCTGCATTTCACCTTTACCTTTGATACGGATACTCTCGATTTTTAGAACATCACCGCCTACTGCCGTCCATGCTAAACCGTTTACGACGCCAACGACTGGAATCTTTGTTGTTTTTTCTATCTCAAATACGGTTTTATCAAAATAGTTTTTAAGATTTTTTAGAGTGATGGATACCTTCGTAGTCTCAGGATGCTCTAATATCTCACGAGCCACTTTTCTTGACATGTCTGCAATACGACGACGAAGATTACGCACACCTGCTTCACGAGTATAACTGTGAATAAGCTCTTTCAGGGCAGGCTTTGAGATGTTCACTTCCGACTTTCTAAGTCCATGTTTTTTAAGCTCTTGAGGAAGGAGATATCTTGAAGCAATCTCATACTTCTCTTGAGGCGTATAGGAACTTATAGTAATAAACTCCATTCTATCGCGAAGCGGCGCAGGAATCTTGCCTACATCATTTGCGGTAGCTATAAATATAACTTTTGAGAGATCTATATTGAAGTTAAGATAGTAGTCTCTAAACTCCTTATTTTGCTCAGGATCTAAGATCTCCAAAAGCGCTGCTGTGGGATCTCCTCTTCCTGTTTTAGCCACTTTGTCAATCTCATCTAAAACCACTACCGGATTCATCTTTTTGGCATCAATGAGTCCCTGCACTATTCTGCCCGGCATCGCACCTACGTAAGTTCTTCTATGTCCTCGAAGTTCATTGACATCTTCAAGTCCGCCGAGTGCGATTCTTATAAGCGGTCGCTTTAGAGCTTCGGCAATAGAGTTTGCAAGCGATGTTTTACCTACACCCGGAGGTCCGCTAAAACAGATAATTGCACCCGAACTGCTCTTCATGCCTCTAAGCTCCATAAGCTCTTTAACGGCAAAAAATTCGGTGATTCTCTCTTTTGGTTTCTCTAGCGAGAAGTGATCTTTATCCAGCTGATTTTGTACTTCACTTATTTTGAGCTCTTTTTTACTTTCATGCCCAAAAGGAATCTCCAATGCCCAATCGAGATATGTCTGAGTCATAGAAGCGTCAGATGAATCAGGGTGCATGCGTGAGAGTCTCTCTATCTGCTTGTGAACCTCTTTGTAAGCTTCAGCACTCATCTTCTCTTTTTTGGCTTCAATCTTTTTACGATACTCTTCTATCTCTTCATCTCTTGAAGTATCACTCCCAAGCTCTTTTTGAATCTGCTTTAACTGCTCTTTTAAGAAGTACTCTTTATTGATTTTCTCTATATGTGTATGAACTTTTGAACGAATCTCTTTTTGGAGTTTATTTGCTTCTATCTCATCGATAAGATACTCTATGAGATCTAAAAATCTCTTCTCCGTATTTGACTCTACAAAAAGATTATAAGCCTGCTCTTTTTTTAGTTTAACAGTGCTGCAGATAAGATCTATAATGCGATTGTAGTCATGATTTTCTTCTATCGTTCTAAGTAAATCTGGAGGAAAATAGTTGCTTACGGTCGAGAGCGTTCTTACCTTCTCACGTACTATTTCGAGTATGGCATCCACTTTTAAAGAGTTTACATTTGTCGCTTTTATCACATCTACATGTGCCATAAGCGGATTATCCGAAACTTTTGATAAAACCTTAGCACGAGCAAGCCCCTGAAAAAGAACCTTGACTCTGCCATCAGGAAGTGAGACTTTTCGCATGATAGACCCGACAACACCTGCATTATAGAGCGAGTCAAACTCTCTCTCACCCTCATGAGAGGGTTTTGTAGGGCATATTATGACTAATGAACTCTCCTCTATCGCTTTTGCGGCTGCCTTGATATTGCTCTCATCGCTTAAAAAAAGCGGCGCTATCATAAACGGATATAAAAAAAGCTCATCCTCCGCAATTACTGGGATATCTGCCGGAAATTCACTATAATCACTTAGTTTCATTTTTATCCTCACCGCTTTTGTCCTCTGAAGAGGAATTTCTTGATACTACACTTTTTGTATCAGGTATCATAAACTCATACCAGCTAGAAGTGCCGTCTCCCTCAAACCATGAACGATACCATGGAGCAACTGCTCTATCTATCTCATCTGAGACTATCCACGGCTGCGGATTTACACTTTTATAGTAGTCGGCACTCTTTGGCTTATCTAGTCTGTCATAAAGATCTGCTATGCTCTCATTAAGCGCGAACTGAGCGAGATAAAGGCGAACAAGCATTGTGTTTACGACTTCAGCATACATGGAGTTTGGATAGCTTATTTTAAATGCTTCGCCGCCGACTATCGCCTCATCTATAAGTGCCTGATCACGTCTTGGATGCGGAAGAGCCATATATTTTGCTTTTATTTTCAAAAACTCGGCTTCCTCTTTTTCGTTTGGCGTTGCATATCTTTTTATATACTCATCCAAAAAATGCTCACTTAAGAGATACTCTTCATGTTGCATGTGTGCAATTGCAAGTATCATTGTTGCTTCGGGAAGCATAGGCGAGCCGATATGCTCTCCTTGAAGCGAGCTGTAGTAGTTGTCCGCTTTTTCCAAATCACCCTTAGATACATTTTCAACTATTTTTGAATACCAGTAAATAGCAGGCTTGTTGTACTCATCGACATCTTTTGAACACCCACTAAATAACACAGGCAACAGTAGCAAACCTGCCACCAAATAATGTTTTAATTTCATAAAATAAATTCCTAATTTCAAATAAAGTGTTATTTTATCCAAAGATTATATAACACTCATTAAAGTAGGTATATTTTATGCTTATGTGATACAATTGTTTGAAATTAAAAAAAAGAGGTTCCTGATGAAATTTGATGTATGTTTACCAATTTTAGGTTTTGAAGATATAAAGCAAGTAAGTTTAGAGAAAATTGACGACGTTTTTATGAAGATGCAATCTCTTGGCAATGAATATATCTCTTTTACAATGATCAACCCTTTTACTCTAAGAGAGTACGATTTTGAGATTCCTGACAACGCACAAAATCTTTTGGAAATCGACAAAAACTCAAATTTAATCATCTTGAATATCGTGCTTATTCAAACACCGATAGAAGATTCTATAGTAAATTTCATAGGACCTATGGTTTTCAATACCGATAACGGTAAAGCTGTTCAAGTCATCTTAAATGACTCTCCACAATACAGTGTCGCTGAGAAGATTTCTACTTTTTTAAACAAGTAAAAAATCTCTACTTTTTATAGCTCATTGGCTTTGGAAAACCATGGTTTATGAGCTATACTAATGAGTTACTGCATAACCAAATTCTCTTGCTTGCAATAAAAAATTTTACAAATTATTACTTAAAATCAATTTAAGTGGCTACTAAGTCTATTTATATGTATAATGGTATTAAATAAAAATGTTAATGAATAGTGTTTTGACAAGGGAAAAAGGATGAAAGCAGATAAATTTTTTTTGCAATTTATAGCAATTTTTGGAATAATGATGATGTTTGCAGTGTCTGGGTGGGGAGCAGTTTTAGATACAGATACGTTCAATACAGATGATAAAGACGGTTGGGGTGGAAGTGGTGAAAGCTGGGATGCCGGCACTCAACGACTGGCAATCAATCGGGATCAGACAGGAACAAAAACATTTACATTTGCGGCTTATCCTAATCAGATTGTTAGTGTAATGTTAGATGCAGCTAAAACAGCCACATGGGAGGCTAGTGATTTGATCCAAATTACGGCTAATGGCGTATCAGTTTATAATTCCAACGCAGATGGTTCTATTTCATTTAATGCGACTCTAAATGGAAGTGGGCAGTTAGCATTAATAGTTACGCCTAATACCAATAACAACAATGAAGATTTATATATAGATAATGTTACCATTAACTACACTCCTCCCCCTGAAATTAATGTCGTTGGTGTAGCCGATGGCGGTACGGACACAAGTTTTGGAAGTACGTTAGTTACAAGCGGAACAATAGATAGAACATATACCATCCAAAATACAGGAACCGGAGATCTTACGTTAGGTGCTGTTTCTGCCGGCGGAGATTTTACGGTGACATCACAACCAACCTCACCGGTTGCAGCAGGCGGTTCTACTACATTTACAGTTCGTTTTGACCCAAGTGCAATAGGGACAAGAACAGCGACTATCTCATTTACAAATAACGATTCAAATGAGAATCCATATAATTTTTCAATTAGCGGTATCGGTGATACTCCTCCGATAATGGGAGATGTGCCAAATCAAACTGCTATTGTCGGAACGGCATTTTCACTAAATATTGCTTCATATGTAACTTTAACAAACGCAGACCCTGTAACGTTATATACATTATCAGGCGGTCCTCTTCCCGCAGGTCTTAGTTTTGACAACGCGACAGGCATACTCAGCGGTATGCCTACAACAGTTACAGGTGCTACAAGCTTTAGTATTACAGCTACAGATGATGACGGCGTATCAAATTCTGATACTTTTACAATTACGGTTAATGCACCTAGTGCTGATTTGGTATTAACAAAAAGTGCACCCGGCAGTGTAACAATAAACAACACCATGCAATATACTATAAGTATTACCAATAATGGTCCTGCAAGCACAGAAGATCTTACTCTAACAGATGTATTACCGGCTAGCCTTATATATCAAATATCTTATGGAACAGATTGGATTTGTAGCTATACAGCAGGAACGCGCACGGTATCTTGTCTCCATCCTACAGAATTTACAAGTGGTGCAACATCAGAAATCACCATAGTTGTCACTGCTCCAAGCAGTGCCCAATCAGTAACAAATCAAGCATCGATAAGCGGACTGACACCAGATAGTAATTTGGCAAACAATACTGATTCAGCTACTACTTCCGTAACTACCACTTCATATTCATCAAGCAATTTACGTCCTTTTACACTTCAAAAACAGTACAACATTAACGGCAATATGAAAATTATCGGTAACTCAGTTATGTTAAAGAGCGATGGAACATGTGCCGGTCTTGGGACAAATAATAATGACATAACCCCAACATGGGCAAATAAAGACAGTGATGCTTCAACTTGGAATTCATCATCTGCAGATTTAACACTTCCGGTAGGAGTAAACAGCTCAAGAATAAAATATGCCGGATTGTATTGGCAGGGTAGAGTTGATAACGGTGAAGATTTTTGGACAAACGGAAAAAATATTAAATTCAAGCCTGCCGGACTTGCGTATCAAGATTTAACTTCTCCCGCTACAAAATTTAACTGGACTATTAGAAGTGCGGATAGTGGCTATCAAGGTGTCTACGATGTTACCGCTCTTGTAAAACAGAGCATTGATTTGGTACCTGCAGCGACAATAGATTCAACAGGATACTCCGGAACATTTTGGGGAGCAAACGTTTTAGCTAAAAAGTTCACTAACGGTTACGGGGCATGGTCATTAGTAGTTATATATGAAGATTATGACGACACCTTGAAAAATATTTCTTTATATGACGGATTTATCGCCGTTAATGATGGAGACACTAGATCAACTACATTATCTGGTTTTTTAACGCCGACATCAGGTGCAGTTCATTCAAACTTTCTTATTTTTGGAGGAGAGGGAGATATTACGTTAACTGACAGTGTTACAATGACAGATCGTTTCGGCAATGATAGATCCCTTGGGAGTAATATTTTTGATTCAAGCCAAGAAATCAACGGTGTTTCAGTAACTTCAAGAAATCCTTCTTGTATAAATACTATCGGTATTGACATTGATTCTTTTGATGTCGGTTCTACAAGTGCGACTACTCAGATAATAGGAAACGGACAAACATCTACTACTGTAAAATTGAAAAGTACCGGAGATGTATATTATCCTGGCGTATTTGCCTTTTCAACTGAACTTTACATCCCCGACGTATGTTATCTTGAAGATGTTACATTTAACGGACTTCCTATTACGGAAGACAATATACCCTCAACTAATGATGATGTTCTATTCGATGTAACAATCACAAATAAAACAGATGAAGTTGCAAAAGGTGTTTTTGTCGAAAAGGTATTTGATAAGCCAAATGAAATCACATATGTGGATGGTTCAATGCAGATAGCTCCTATTCCGGGGATAACATACACTGCTAAAACCGATGCGACTGGGGATGACACGGCTGAATACTCAACAGATACAAAAACGGCAAAATTTTTACTAGGAACCGGTGCCACATGGTATATAGGCGGTACTCTTTCAAAAGATGTCGATACCAAATTCAAATATGAAGCTAAAGTAGGCGATCAAAATGCAAGTGACAACACCTACTTAGTAAGCTATAGAAATGATTTGCTGGGTATTACATTTACAGGCATTCCGATTAGAAAATGTTCTGATTTTAATAATAGTTTTACTGTTTATGCCCCTGTAATCGGCAGTTACAACGCCGTACAAAGCGGTGCGGTTAATGTTGCCGGCGGGGATACGGATCCCATTGATCCGCTCGATGCAAAAAATGCCTTATTTACGCAAATTGTCAATCAGCCTTTTTCCGTAGATATTATTTCATTTGGACTTGACAATATTACGCCTACAGCACCGTCACAATCAATTGATCTTAATCTTAGCATAGTTGAACTATCCGTAGATGGAAGCTGTACAAACAACGATATTTATGCCGTACAAACAATTACTTTTAACACATCCGATAAATATAAAACTATTACTATCAATCCTCAGATAACATCTAATAATGCCGCATTTCACATGGTTACAAGCAACGCAGATTTATGTTCGCGAGATAACTTTGCAATACGCCCTGCAGGATACACCGGAAATTTTACTCCATCAAGTACTCTTAAAGCCGGAAGTGATTTTAATTTAACACTGGTTGCCAAAGGGATTGATTCATCGGCTGTTACGGGATATGACGGAAGTGTAGCTGTTACTGCATTGACCCAAAACACATCTTGCCCCGTACCAAACGGAAGTCTTAGTAATTCAAGCGGAAATCCTTTAGGATCTCAAATGTTTGACGGTGTCGATACCGCCATTTTAAATAATATCAAATTTGGTGATATAGGTTTATTTGATATGAATGTTACAGACTCGACATGGACGATTGTTGATTCGGCAAAAGGAGATTGTATAGTAGGTAGTGATGCATATATAGCTGATGCAGACGGGAAAGTAGGCTGCATGGTACGCAGCACGTTTAACCCGGTCATAACTCCGGATCATTTTGCGGTAACATCAAGTATGGCAAATTATGGGAGCGGATTTACGTATCTCTCATCAGACTTAAATACTTCAGCTATACTAAGCATAAGTGCGACGGCTCAGTCTCTAAGTGGCACAACGACTCAAAACTATAACTCCGGATGTTATGCAAAAGCTACCGACTACAATATAGTTTATGATAATATCGCGGTAACTCCAAGCGGAAATTTAACGACACTGAAGTTTGAAACTATTACAACTCCTGAAACAAACACCTCAACTAACGGCACTATGAGTATAAATGCACCTATTTCATTGCCTAGTATTCCAAGCACTATATTTTCAACAGATACAAACGGAACTGGAAATATCTCTGTGCGAATAAACTTTGATAGAAATACAACAAAGGCTGTAAATCCGTTTCTTTTAAATATCTCGGATGTTAATGTTACGGATACCGACGCTGTGCAAGGCAACGGTACAATCGGTACTAACGCTACATTTCTATTTGGTCGCACACATGCATCAAGACAGAGATATCAAGGAACAAGCGGTACTGCAAATATCTACTTTGAAACCTACTGCTTTGGAGCCGGATGCAATAAAGCTCTTCTTCCAAACGGTACTGCTTCAAAAAGAGTTGATGATGTGAGATGGTTTATCAATGAAAATCACGATATTTTAAATGATGGAAACGTAAGCATAGTTGTTCAAAAAGGAGGAACAAACTCTGCATCGGATAAAGTCGATGCGGATGACAATCCTACCGAAAATCCTGCCGGAAATCCATCCGTTACTACTGAGCTTAGGTATGATGCAAGCAGAGGTTATCCATACAAAACAACAATGGAGAACAATGCATCAGGCTGGTTGATACAAAATGAATATGATGCAAATGCTACGACAAATGAGTTTCAAGTCGAGTTTGATAATATCGGTGATTGGACAGGAGAGCATAATACAAGCACTACTACAAAAATTCCTGAGGGAGCAACGACAAATAGGAGAATCATGTGGTAAGAATGAAAACCTCTTTTAGCAGGTTTGCTTTTACTATGATAGAGCTTATATTTGCAATTGTTGTTATGTCTATTGCCGTAATGACGCTTCCGATGATGACTCAAATAACTTCAAAAGGCATTGAAGACAATATCGTGCAAGAGGCTATTTTTGCCGCTTCAGCAGAGTTAATGGGTGCAACATCGTACTACTGGGACTTGAACTCAATGTATGACAATAGTGTTAGCCGCTTAGAGAGAGTTATAGACATAGGAGGTGCATCTCCTTGTGACGCAGACAGGCGGCTAAGACCGGGGCATGTAAATCAGCCCTACCATAGAAGATGTTTGGACAGCAGTGCGATAACTCCAGCAGGTACTAGTAGTACTATTTTCCCTAATTTAAATAATCTTGTCGATAGAGTTCTTTTTGAAAATGAAGCCACGGAGGGATTGCGAGATGCGGGATACAAAGGAAGTTACAATACTATTGTAAACATTTCAAATATTAATGAAACAGGAGCAGCAGACAACGACGTAAAAAAGATTACTATTACCGTAACAGATTCAGAAGATGTAAACATAACCGTTCTTAGTACATATAGTGCCAATATCGGTGAAATTGACTACTATAAGAGAAGATTTTAATGCGTAAATCTGCCTTTACACTTTTGGAACTTATCTTTGTTATAGTAATCATCGGCATACTAAGCAAGTTCGGAATTGAACTTTTATTTCAAGCATATAAAAACTTTATCTTCTCAAATGTAAACAATGCATTGCAATCAAACAGTGCGGCTGCAGTTGAGACCATAGCTTCAAGACTTCAGTACCGTATAAAAGATTCTGTGATTGCAAGAATAAATAGCGGAAATCAAAATGATTTTCAAGCATTAGCGAGTTCCAGCTATGGAGATACCGCTACTATTTTAGAATGGGTTGGAAGTGATATTGACGGTTTTCGCGGAGATTCTCTTCCTATGTGGAGTGGAATTATTGATTTAAGACATCCAAATACGAATGAAAGCGTATTGGTATCTCCGGGAACCAATACGGGGGCTTTAAATACACTAATAGAAGTACTTTCAAACGGAGGAAGCGATATAAATGATTCAGCACTCTACTTTATCGGCTCTGACAGCGATATAAAAACAGGATATGGATGGGATGGCAATTTAACTGCAATAAACACCCAAAATGGAGCAATGCATCCCATACACTCTGTTAACGGACAACCTACTCAATTTGCCCCTGCCTTAGGAGATTTTACGGGAATCGATGTTTATGAGTATTACCAACTGGCGTGGAGTGCTTACGCTGTCGTTCATACTCCTGCCGATGGAAATCTTACTCTATATTATGACTATCAACCATGGCAAGGCGATGGGTATGCAAATGCAAATGGAAAAGTAGTTCTTATGGAAAATGTAGATACCTTTAGATTTAGAGCGGTAGGTTCAATAGTAAAGATTCAGGTGTGTGTAAAAACTGACTTAATGGGGGATTATTCGTTATGCAAAGAAAAAACTATATTTTAAAAACCAATCCTCATAAAAACAGAAGCGGTTTTCTAAAGAAGCGTTCAGGCTTTGCTATGATTATGGCAATAATAGTAATAGTCGTAATATCGAGCATAATGGCACTCTCCTTATCCTTAACTGCTGAAACAACTAAAAGAACCGTTGATTTATACCTCTATGAACAAGTTGTTTTATACTCAAAAAGTGCTGCAGAGTTGGCACTGTTAGACATTGCAAAAAATGGTTCTTGCGCAACGATAGCTCCATATCAAATAGACGGAATATATAATGTAAGTGTAGATTTAAAGTATGTTTACAAAGGTCTTGCATGCGGTGGTAGTAATGATTTTTTTACCACATTAAATACAGATGAACAAAACGGTTCTGTTTTGATGGATATAACCGTCAGCATAGATGATACAGACATAGCATCCGAACCTATACGCTACTTTAGAAGAAGCATCCAAAAACTATAAATTATAAACTTTAGTAAACCATTTAATGATATAATAAATTTCTTTCATAACTTAGGTTACGAAATAATCTAACTTTTAGACCATGAAAGAGACCCAATACTCCTCATTTATAATTAAAGGATTTACCATGAATATATCATTAACCGGACGACATTTAGAACTTACAGATGCTATCAAAGCACATATGAATGCATCCATAGAAACGCTTAGCAAATACAACATGGACATCATATCCGTCAATGTTATCGCAACGACTCAAACTAAAAAAGGCAAAGACCAATCAGTAGTTGAGTATGTCATAAACTTAGCTCATAAAAACTCTATAGTTATCAAACAAAATGATCAAGACCTCTATGCCGCTATCGATTTGGCAACCGCAAGAGCACAAAAAGCGATGCGCCGCATACATGATAAAGAAGTTATCCATCATAAAGACGGTATAAATGAAGCAAAAAATGAGGCAAATGCAAATATAAACCTACATGAAGCAAGCGAAGCGATGGAAGATGAAATCGTGCCTGTTGAGCTTGCTCTGTATAAACCGCGTGAAGTCGAAGATGTTTTACAAGATATCAAAGAGAATAAAAAACTTTTTGAGATTTTCATAGACAACGAGGGTAAAACTCGTGTTCTTTACAAAAGAAACGACGGCAGATTCGGGTTATATTAATCTGTTTGCAAAAGGAATTTACTTCCTTTTGCTTTGTTAAGAGCACAAAAACTGCTAAAACTTTTCCTCTTTTGAACAAAATTCTTAATTCAATAAATCATATTTTACACTTTTAACTATCTCTTCATCCTCTGCCAAATCAATCCACTTAAACTGACTTCCGCTCTGGTTATGCCCTTTGAGCAGATCTCCGCTTTTTCTAAACTTGAGGTCAAGATTTGCGATATCAAATCCGCTTGTCGTTTGAACAAATCTATCCAGTCGCTCGGATGAACTCTGGTTTGTATATAAAAAACAGTAGCCTTTAAGCCCTGTACGGCTGACACGACCTCGAAGCTGATGAAGCGTAGAAAGACCCAATCTCTCTGCTCCTACAATAATGACACTGCTAAGACGCGGCAAAGAGATACCGACTTCAACAACCGTTGTAGCGATTAAGAGATCTCCGTTTTTGCTAAATTCTTGCAAAACCTCCTCTTTTTCTTTGTCCTTCCCATGTGTCACATAAACATTATTAAATCTCTTCTCCCAAAATCCTCTTGCTTCGTCAATGCTTTGATACTCCAAAAATTCACTCTGCTCAACAAGCGGATAGACCAAAAGAACTTGATTTTTTTTAGCTATCTCATCCTCTATATGAAGCAGTAAATCTTTAAAATCACTCTTATGGATAACTTTGCTTGTTATATCCTTTTTAAAAGGCGTTGAAGTTATAAGCGAAACATCTATATGAGCCGTCTCTATCATCGCCTGAGTTCTTGGAATCGGGGTTGCAGAGAACTGCAAAAAATGAGGTTTTGCCTGTCCTCCTTGCTCAACTCCGTTGCTAACCAATTTTTCTAGCCTATTTCTCTGCTGTGTTCCAAATCGGTGCTGTTCATCCACCATAACAAGTGAAGCCTTTGGAAGTTCCCTATACAGAAGCGCATGCGTGCCGATGATAAAATCATACTCGTCAAGGTCTATATTTTTAGTCTTGTTTGTTACCAATACACTCTTTACATGCGGAAGAAATTTAGATGCTTCTTCATAGAGCTGATTTGCCAAAATCGTTGTCGGTGCCATTAAAATGGAACGCTGGGGCAGCATCATAACACACGATGCAAGAATTACCATGGTCTTGCCGCTTCCGACATCTCCGACAATCATGCGTCTAGCCGAAACATCTTTTTGCAAATCCATTTTAATATCTTCTATCGTTTTTATCTGCTCATCGGTAAGAGTAAACGGCAGAGTCTCAGACCAATCTTTATAATCAGTACATGCAGAACTCAAAGACTTAAAATACCTTCTCTTTGAAGAGAGCCGTTTCATATAGATAAATAGTTCCACATACTTAAGAGCATTGAGGGTTTTTTCATCCAACTCTTTTAAAGAACTGATTGCTTGAGATGGAAAGTGAAGCTTTAACACCTCATCGACTATCTCATCCCTTAGTCCCTCTGATAGCAGATTCTCTTTTGTCAAGGAGCTTTGAACAAAGCGAAGCATCACGTCACTTCTTAGCGGAGATTTGTATTTTGGTGTTATTGCACCGATATTTGTCACTTTTTTTGGCATACTCATAGTACATTGACCGCTTTTGCACTCAACCATCCCGTAATAATAATCCCTCTCACCGACCTTAAACTGATGCATCATGTAGGGTTTTGGATGAAAAAGCACACCAGTTATAGTATGTCCGAAGTTATGGGCGAAAAATGTGACTTGAAGAGAGTTTGCACCACGATAAACAGACTCTACTGTAGCGTCTATAAGCTGCATGGTATGTGTTTGAAGTTTATCATGAAGCCGTAAATCTTCATAAGCAAAGGGAACGAAAAGAGCAAGTTCACAGTAACTTGCGATACCTAGTTTTTTAAACTTTTGTGTTTGCTCTTTTGTTGCGTTCATATTAAATCCTTAGTATCTAATACTATCTATTTTTATGAACCGTATATAAAAAATATGACGTTTTGCAATATTTATTTGGTAACTATCGCAAAACTCATCTCTAAGATCTCTTTATGAGACTTTATAAACTCGTTTAAATCTTGTAGTTTTAACTCTTTGATAAGCTCTAACTCTTTTAAAGAAAAGCCTAGTTCCTGACCTTTATAGTACTCCATAAAAGTTCTGTTTAGTCTCTGACTCATCGTCTCGACTCTTAAAGGCTCGCTTCCTAGCAAAAACTTTTTCGTCTGTTCAAGTTCATCTTTTGTGACACCTTTTTTTACAAAATTTGCCACAACCTCTTTGACTGTTTTTTTAGCTTCATCAAGAGACTCCAGTTTTGTTTGCAAATATCCGTTCATGTAACTGCTAGATTTGGTGATATCTACTTTTGCATAAGCTGAGTAAGCAAGTCCTCGCTTAACCCTCACCTCCTCCATAAGCCTTGAGCCAAAACCGCCTGCACCTAAGATAAAAGTAGCAACTCTGGCTTTATAGTTATCTTTAGAATCCACACTTACATGATACGGAGAACCAAAATATATATAAGCCTGCTCGGTCTCTTTTTTAATTATCTTCTCTTTTGGCTCTTTGGTAACTTCATAATTTTTAATTTCACCGTTTTCACCCTTAGGCATAGACTTTATAATTTTAGATACTTTATCTTTTATATCTTGCAACTCAATATCTCCGCCGACAACCACAATCAGTTTTGACGTAACAATATTTTGATCTATAAACTTTTTCACATCATCAAGTTCAATGCTCTTTACACTCTCTATCGTTCCTGAAGAGGGTTTTGATAAAACGCTCCCCTCAAAAAGAAGTCCCTTCAACTCATTTGAAGCAATATAGTCAAAATCATTCTCTTTATTTGCAAGAGAACCCAATGTTGTAGTTTTGATTTTAGTTATGCTCTCTTGCGTAAAATTTGGATCTTTTATGAGCATGTCAAAATATTTAAGCGCTTGGGCAAACTCCTCTTTTAAACACCCGAGTTCCATCACAAATGTCTCTACTCCCGTTGAAGCAGCTATATGTATCGCCCTGCCCTCAAGTGCTTCGGCAAAAGCACTTGAACCAAGCTCTTTTGTTCCCTCATTCATAACTTTAGCACTGAATTTTGCCAAGCCGGCTTTTGTCGTATCCGCTACACTTCCGCTGTTTTTAAAAATAAACTGCATTGTTACAAGAGGCAATCTTTTATCTTGTTCAAAAATAATCGGAATATTTACTCCGTTTACCTCTATCTTATCTACTGTTGCTGCCATTATTATATTTCCTAAAGCGAGTAATATTAAAACTATTTTCTTCATCTATGCAAATTTCTCTAAAATTTCATAAGCCGTATTGCGAACAGCAGGAATCTCACCTATATCTCTTATGAGATGCACCATTTCACTCTTTGCCATTTTATACGCTGCTCCGGCAGAGCTTACAACATTTTCTTCCATCATGGTTGAACCCAAATCGTTTGCTCCAAACATAAGAGCCATTTGACCAATGTATGGACCTTGCGTTACCCAAGAACTTTGGATATTCGGTACATTATCAAGATAAAGCCTTGCAACGGCAAGAAGCCTCAAATAGCGGTTTGAAGATGGTTTGTCCATGTCGGGAAATAGTCGCAGAAGTTCCGTATTTTCACTCTGAAAACTCCACATGATAAAAGCTCTAAAACCACCTGTTTCATCCTGAAGCTTTCTTATCATCTCAAAATGATCTACAATATCTTCGTCACTCTCGATAGTTCCGTACATCATGGTAGCTGTCGACATGATGCCGAGTTTATGGGCTTTTCTGTGTATATCCACCCAAACTTCGCTATCGATTTTTTTGGGTGCGATAATGTCACGGACTTTGTCACTCAGTATCTCGGCTCCGGCTCCGGGAATGGAAGCCAAACCTTTTACATGTAGTCTTTCTAAAACCTCTTCAACGCTTATGTGTGAAACTTTGGCGATAAAGTCTATCTCTATGGAAGAAAACCCATGTATGGTAATTGTGGGGTATTTTGTGTGAATATGCTCCACAAGATCTTCATACCACTCTATCTTTAGTTTCGGGTGAACTCCGCCTTGAAAAAGTATCTGTGTTCCGCCGATCTCAAGCAGTTCATCTATCTTTGCATCTATCTCATCAAACGTCAAAACATAAGCATCCGCATCTTTTTCATGTCTGTAAAATGCACAAAACTTGCAGTCCACCCAACAGATATTTGTATAGTTTATATTTCTATCAACCACAAAAGTAGTAATGTTATCGGGATGAAGTTCTTTTTTGCGTGCCGTCGCCATACGACCAAGCTCTTTTAAATCTGCATTTTTTATAAGTTCAAGAGCCTCTTGTTTCGTTAATCTTTTCATTTCCAACCGTTGAGAGTATTTTATGGAGTGGATTTTACCCTTTTTTTCAAAACAAAAAGATAAAGAATCTAAAAACAGGATTTAAAAAAAGATTTTGGTATGATTTTAAAAAATATTGAGTTTACAGAGGAGTTTGATATATCTAAAATAATACTTTTACTATTTTTTTGGCTGTCGTCTTATGCTTTTGAAGCAGTTGAAGTTCTTAATCCTGATATACATATTGAAAAATCTCTCTATTTTACTACGGATAAAAATCTATCTGCTTATGAAGCTTATGAATTTTCCAAAAACGAGAAATTGACTCCGCTTCCAAAAGAGGCTCTAAGTTTTGGTTTTGATAATAAAACTTACTGGTATATGTTTGAAATAACTATTACAAACCCAAAAAAAGATTATTTTTTAGATTTAAAACATACCGTAGACGAGTTTGCATGGTTATATACTTTTGAGGACGAAAAACTGATTCGTACCCAAGAGAGCGGTTATGCTCTTGCTCCAAAACATAGAAGCGTAAACTCTATACCTGTTCGTTTTGAGCTTCATGACATAAACACTACCGTATGCTATCTTTTAAAAGTACAAAGCAACAACACCCAATATGCCGCTTTTTCATTCGGTTCAAGTGATTCATTAGCTTATCACTGGCATATTTTATATAGTATAACGCTTATAACATTCGGCGTTTTTTTAGCTTTGTCGCTTTACAATGCTTTTTTATATATAGTTATCCGTGACAAAACATATCTTTTTTATATTGTATATACTTTTGGTCTTATGTTTTATACACTTACGGATACTGGTTTGCTTGCGCCGTTTTACTTTTTCATACAAAGCGATATCAACACAAATCTAGTTTTTTTTAAAGTGATAGAACTTACAGGACTGCTATTTTTTAGTATCTATTTTTTAGATTTACGTAATAAAAATCCCTCTTTATACAGATATCTTTTGCTATTTTTTATAATTTTTATTGCGGTGCTTGTTCTATACATGTTAGATATCACTAAATTTTTAGCCGTTGTATTTATTTACATAACAACTTATTTACTTATCATTATCGGTTTTGTAAGCTACTACAAAGGGTATAAACCTGCACTCTTTTATATCATAGCAACCGGAGGGGGTTTGATATTTATAAATATATTTTTCCTTATGCCATTAGGGGTTATGCCGCTAAATCTTATAGGATTAAATCTTTTAAACTTTGCCATTATTTGGGACATGATAGCACTATCGCTTGCGCTTGCCTATAGGATAAAACTGTTGCAAAAAGAGAATCAAGACAAAGAGCGTATATTATTGCTTCAATCACGCCAAAATTCTTTTGGTGAACTTAGCGGAAATATAGCGCATCAGTGGCGGACCCCGCTTGCTGCTTTAGCATCGGTTTTAGTCAATCTTGAAGCTAAACTAAAATATTCACAGATACAAAAAGAGGATATTATCTCTTCATTACAAAGGAGTTTAAACCTTCTGAAACACCTCTCCGATACGGTTGAGACATTTCAGGCTCTTTTTCAAAACACACATACAAAAGAAATATTCAGTGTAGACGATGAGATAAAAAAAATCTTAGCTTTTACAAAAGAGTCAATGCAGCATAACAATATAACCATAAACTACAATTCCACGGATGATTTTAAACTTCATGGAAACTCTAAGGAGTTTTTTCAAGCAATCTTAAATATTATATTAAACGCAAAAGATGTGCTCATTGATTCATCCATGCAAAATCCGACTATATCTATTTTGCTTCAAAGATTTCAAGACGGATTTACTTTAGATATATCCGATAACGGAGGCGGTATTACCCTAAAGCCTATTGATTCGATTTTTGACTCCTACGTGACAAGCAAAGATCACGGCATAGGCATAGGGCTTTTTATCACTAAAATGATTTTGGAAAAAAAATTCAATGCGACTATAAAAGCCAAAAACAAAGATAAAGGTGCTCTATTTAGCGTAATTTTTATCAAAAACGATTTTCGATTCTAAAACCCAATACCATGGGTTTTACAAAGTGATAGTAGTTATTGCTATAAGTTGATATCATGAAATCGGAAGCCTTTTTATCGCATACGTTTTCACTGTACAGTTCTGCTTTAAACCCTTTTTTTTCATATCCAAATGCTACGTCTGCTATAGCATATCCGTTAAGTTTTGCACTATTTTGTACATCGTAATATCTTTCCCCCATATGGCGTATGTCTGATTTTGCATACATTCCGCCGCCCATAGCAAATTTTGCTCCCAGTGAAGCGGTGACATCGGCAACATCTATGAACTCTTTACCGTCATACAAGCCATCGTTTGACGCTTCAATTTTTGTCTGTGTCGTTCCAAGTGTTGCATAAAGCAGAATTCTATCACTTTGATATTCCGCATCAACCTCTAAACCATAAGCATAACCGTCTACATTTACGGCATAAGAAGATAAAGTATCATTGAACTGATTTACAACATGGTCTCGTATATTATTATAAAAAAGAGCACTGCTAAAGAGTGTTTGGGCAACTCTTTTTTTGTATCCGATTTCAAAGCTGTCTATTTTTTCAGCCCTAAACCCTAAAAGAGACTCTTCGCTTCTATAGTTATATCCTCCGGGGCTATAATTTTTTGTATAAGTAGCATAGAGAGTCGAGCCTTTGGAAGTATCATAAGAGAGGCTAATCATCGGCAAGAGCGCATACCATTTTGATGAAGCATCTACATGTGTAGAGTACGGATATCCGAAATTACTTAAATTCCTATCAAATAATCTCTTTGTTGCCTGATAACGCAAACCTGTTAAAAGCGTAAAATTTTCATCGATATAATATTTATAATTAGAAAAAAGAGCCATAGTGCTATTTGGATTATTTAAATTATTTATGCTAGAAATAGGAAACGGATAGAGAGTTAAGAGCGTTTGTATCTCTTTATAATCAAACTTTACCATGTCAGAGTAGTATGCGCCCAAAAGCAATTCGCTATTATTAAATCTTTTTTTATATTTAAACTCCTGCGAAAATTCCTTTAAATCTATGTCAAATCCAAGTTGAAGCCCACCTAAAATACCGACATAATCATCTCTTTTTATACAAAGATTCGTTATAGAAGTCGCTGAAGTAAAAAGCGTATCTCCGTAACTATACTTCATAACAAATGAGATAAGATCCATATCCATTTTTACAAAATCGCCACTCATTTCATTGTCTATGGAGTACGGATTCTCTTTTGTGTCAATCTTAAACGCGGATCCACCATCATCGCTTTGGCTTTTTGTATAGTTAAGAGCCGTGCTGAAATTTGGTAAGGGAGAGTAGAGAAGTTTAGTTGAAAATGATGTAAACTCCGTATTGCCCAACATCTTGCCATCAAGAATATTTTTTGAAAAACCATCACTTTTGTCATGAGTAATCGAAAATGATGCGCTTACTTCATGATCTTCTTTCGGTGTGGACGCAAAACCGTAAAATTCGCTTGTGCCGTATGAACCAAACCCAATTAAGCCTTTTACTACAGACTCTTTTTGCGGTGCATTTGTTTGTATATTTATAATTGCGGATTGTGCATTTTTACCGAAAGAAGTTGCTTGAGAGCCTTTTATAAACTCTATATGTGAAACATTTTTCATATCAACCATTCCAAAACCATAGCTAAATGGAACAGGCGTATCATCGATATACATCCCGACACTACTCTCAAAACTCACATAGTTGCTTACTCCGCGAATAGAGATCGTCTTATCCATCCGATTGCCTATTCCCGAGATATTTGTATTTGGTATTACGCTTGATAAATCTTGCAAACTTCTTGTGCTAAACGTATCTAACTTAGCTTTATCCATACCGTTTATAGTGCTAAAACTCTTTAGAGACGGCTCTTCTACTTTTAAAGACTCTATATGAACCACAGGAAGTTCATAACCTAAAAGCAACCCATGAAATATAAAATATGACAGAAGTGTAATTTTTCTCATTTACTTTCCCAGTTATTTAATCTCCATCCGCTCCCCTTTACGGATACGATAAGTTCAAATCCGACTTTGGAACGAAGCCTATTTAAAAGGTTTTTAAATGCCGAATCGCTTATTTCTTCAAGCGGCCATATACTCGAGATAATCTCCTCTTTGCTCAAAGTGCTATCTTTATGTTTTAGAAAAAGCTTCAAAAGCGACTTCTCTTTTTTGCCGAGGTGTATCATCTCGCCCTCTTTATAAAGTTCTTCACTCAGCATGTTATAAAGCAAACCGTTACATACAGTTACTACAGGGTCTTTTAAGATAATATGCTTAGATAGTTTAGTAAATAAACTAAGCATATCACTCAAATTTAAAGGTTTTAATAGATATCCGTTTACCCCGGTATTTAGCGAAGAGAGCAGAGTATTTTGATCTGAATAAGACGATAGAAGCACGATAGGCGTTTCAAAATCATTTTGACGAATCTTTCTAGCTAAAGTAACACCGTCCATAAGAGGCATTTTTATATCGCTAAGAACTATGTCCGGTTTTTCATCTTCATAACAACAAAATGCACTTTCTCCATTTTCCGCTATAAAAACATCTCTAAAAAAAAGACGCAGCATGTCGCTAACCTCTTTTCGCATAATGGCGTTATCCTCCACTAAGAGTATGGAGAGCCTTTTAAGAATACTTAAATCTTCATGCATGATTTCACTTTAATCAACAAAATTTCAGGCGATTATAACACATCTAAAGTCCCTTATCAGTCCCGTTTACACTCTTTAAAATAGGTTTTGCTTATGTTTAAAAGTTAAAAAACAAAATTTTCCATATAAATTGTGAAAATATGTAAAGTTTTTATCATGATAAAGCTGCTTCTTTGGAAGATGTTACATTTTTACACGCTATTGCTTTAGATACTTTACACAAAATAACCATAATAAATAAAAGTCCCTTTTAGGTTTGGCGGCATTGCAAAAAAGGGGACTGCTATGGGACTCCGTATTTGCTAAAGTTAACGGTAAAAATTCTTAAGTTATAAAAGGGATACAAAGTGACGACAAATCAAAATCAAATTAGTTTTATTATAGACAATATTACAGATTACGAGGCAATAGCAAGCGAGATTTCTAAAACTCAAAGCGTACATGTTCTCAACTCAAAATGCGATATCCTTTCTCAAATAGCATCTATCTTAGAAGATTATAGTAACCTTGACGCTATCCATACTTTTTTCACATGGCGCAAGCGGTTCGCTAGATCTGGGCAATATTACGCTGGACAACCAAACACTTCAAAACTATCATGAGATACTCGCTCAAATCGGCTCTTCTTTATCCCAAAACGGTGATATCTTGCTTTATGGTTGTAATGTGGCAGAGGGGCAAGCCGGGGTTGAGTTTATCTCAAAACTTTCTCAAGCTACGGGAGCAGATATCGCCGCATCGGATGATTTTAGTGGGGCGAGTGATAAAGGCGGGGATTGGGTGCTGGAGGCGGTGAACGGCAGCGTTGAGTCAACCGCTTTGACATTAAGTGCCTATTCTCATCTTTTAGGAGGACCATCCGCCAATTTCACGATGGAAACGGCTTTTACCAGTGGTTATGTGATAGATGTAAATGATTTAACCATTGACATTAATGGCGCTGGACCAGAACGAATTAAAATTTCAACCCCAACAGCACTACAATGGTCTAATCCAGCTGAAGAAGGATTCAATTCGTACGGTTATAATAATTTTCAAGCCGAACCGAGAACTGCAACCATCACCTACGATGTAGATGGCGATGGTTTTGATGACCCATTCAATCTCAATTCCATGGTTTTTCTTGACCCAGATGGTGAATCGCAAACATGGAAAATAAAACCCAATGGCAACGATGCTGGCGCTGAAAATTTCACGCTTACCGGAGATGGAACTAATTTAGCGTATGCAACATTTACCCCAGCAAATGCAGCAAATTTTACAAATCTAACTAGTGTTGTTTTAGAACATCTAACAGGTTCTGCTTCAATTGGCGTTGATGATTTTGATATTGTTGCGTATGCTGGCAGTGCTACCGCCCCCGAAATAACAGTTAATCTGTTTATGAGTGAGATTGCCGATGGTGGCGTATCGACATTCGATGATACTGATGTTGGCGATACCCCAGGCATGATTAGGTACTCAATTATTAATGATGGCGATGCTGATCTTAATATTAGCGCTATTACTATCACGGGTGATTCTGAGTTTACTTTAGGTACTTTGACTGTAAATGATGTAGAAACAACTGTTATACCAGTGGGAGAAGAAGCACGGATTGAGGTTTATTTTACGCCAACGGCTAATGGAATACGAACTGCTGAAATTTCTATCGCCAGCGACGATAGTGATGAAAATCCATTCAATATTTCGATTGATGGGCTGGGTGTTCTCAATGTTGCAGACAACACCGCTCCAGAAAACACCATTTCCGCAACCTACACAACCACTGAAGATACCAAGTTGTCCATAACCGATTTAGCTGTAGCCGATGCAGAGATGGACACACTAACCGTAACACTAAGTGTCAACAACGGAACCATAAATCTACCAAACATCAACACGGCAACAAACATCACGGCGATAGATGCAGACGGTTTGGACGGAAGCATCACTTTTAGCGGTATGGCGGACGATATTAATCTTATGTTGGATGAAGGAGTCGATTTTTACGCTGCCGCCAATGCAAACGGTAACGGATACGCAACTTTAACTATGACGACATCCGACGGCACCGCTGACGATGTCGTTAATACTGCTACTATTAATGTAACTGCCGTAAATGACGCACCGACATTTGATATACATAGTGGCGCATTTAGTAGTAGTTTTGTCGGTGAAGACACTGACGGTACTTACTATTCCGATGAATACGCAAGCTGCAATGCGAGCGCTCTATTGCCTGATGGCAGCATTATCAATGTCGGCGATACGACGATTGACGGAACGACTTATGTCTCTTTACTTAAACTCGGAAATGACGGATTACCCGATAGTACTTTTGGAGAAGATGAATCAGGTCATATGGTACTAGATACCTCTATTTTTAATGATGGCGGTTCGGCAACATCGGTAGCCGTTCGTCCGGATGGACAAATCGTCATTTCGGGCTACCTTGATAGCGGCAGTCCATTTTTTGCCATACTTGAGAGCGACGGAAGTTTAGATGAGAGTTATGATATTACCTATTCAAACAACTTACCGGAAAACGAAGCTCTTGATACGAATATCCTTTACTTAGATAAAGTCGCTCTTCAAGCCGACGGCAAAATCGTCTTGGTCGGCGGTCAAAATCCTAATGGTGGAAATGGCGGCGATGTCGTATTGATGCGATACAACGCCGATGGAACCGTTGATACTGATTTTGGAACAGGTGGTGCAATAGTAACGGATCTCGGCAACGCCGACAGCAGCAGCGATGTGGTAATAGACACAAGCGGCAATATCTTCGTAGCCGTTGGCGGCGGCGATAATTCCGACATGGGTATCGTAAAATACACATCTAGCGGCGTTCTTGATACAGACTTTGGAACAGACGGTATAGCTTGGACGGGTATAGAAAATAATGCGGAAGCGGGAGCTATCAAAATCGATGCGAACGGCAAAATCGTACTTGCCGGTTCGTTTGACGGAACATACGACAATTCGGACATAGCACTGGCAAGATTTAATGCAAACGGTATACTTGATGAAAGTTTTGGCACCAACGGCACAACCATCTTTAATACCGACGATATTATGGACGGTTACGGCGGAGACGATTTTGCAAACAGCTTGGAGATAGATGCAAGCGGCGCTATCTATGTCGGCGGCGAGTTTGGTTTTTACGGCGAAAACGATGAGGGATACGAGGGAAGCGCATCGTTTAAATCGGTGGCTAAATTTGGTTCCGACGGCACATTAGATACAGGCTTTGCGCAAGGCGGTATGATAATCCCCGAGTATGTTGATGATGGGTACATAATAGTCGATACACAAGCACAAGAAGCTTATGATGATGACTATTGGGATAGCGATAACGATCCTCATGGCGAAAGCGGTTCTATCAACTCGATTTTAATACAAGCGGACGGAAAAATAGTAATGGGCGGTTCATATTCTTATATAGACAATTACGATTATGTATACGACTATAGCGGCATGAGTGTCAGTCGTATCGACGCCAACGGAAATTTTGACACATATAACTTTGGATATGAAAATGATACTGTTTATAATTCCGATACGGATGATTTTGCAGAAGGCGGCGATGCCGTAACTATCGGAGGAAGCAACTGGTCATGGCTGACTCCATCGGTATACGATGTTGAACAACATGCCGCTAATAACTATTCCAGCGGAACATTAACAATTCATAGGGCAGGCGGTGCAAATGGCGAAGATCTGATCCGTTTTGATACTTCAGTAAATTCAGCGATGACTTTAGTGGGAATTACGCTCGAAGGAACTTCGGCTACAACAGGCAATATTAAACATGGCGGCTCTACTTTTGCTACTTTCAATACAAATGCTACCGACAATGAGGCATCGACGGATGGTCAATTGGTTATAAATTTTACTAGTTCAGAAACAGCGGCTACGCAAACGCTTGTAAATGCACTTACGGCTAGTATTTCTTACGACAATACAAATGATGTCAATCCTGCCTACGATGAAGGAGAAGTGGAGCTTAGCTGGCTTTATAATGACGGAGACGAACAAGAAACAACCTCTTCATGCTACATAAGTATAGAAGGAGATGATGACGGCGGTATCGAGGGAACAGTAGCAGTTATAGGCACACCGACAACCGGTACGACACTGAGCATTACAGGCTTAGATACGATAACGGATCCAGATCTGGTAACGGATGAAAATGAAGACGGAACAGTGCCGGAAGATGATTTGTCGTTCCAATGGCAAGTATCTAGTGATAGTGGTGAAACATGGGAAAACATCGACGGTGCGTACGATTCGACATTTGAAGTTACTGAAATAGAAAGCGGCAAAGAGATTCGTGTCGTTGTCGGGTATGAAGATCCAACCAACGGGTCATATACTGAAATCCAAAGCGATACGGCTGGAGAAGGCGGTGAAGACAACGGTGGAGGCGGTAACTCAGGAGGCGGAGATAACGGCGGAGGTTCTACACCAACAGTACCAACCACGCCAACAACCCCGCCTGCGACAACAACAACCGTAGACGGCACAACTGTGCAAACTACGACTACGACACAGACAAGAACGACAACCGATACAAACGGACATACGACCGCTACGACAGTATCTACTGAACAAATCGTTATAGCTCCCGTAACTTCAAACAGAACAGAACAAACAGGTTCTACGACGACGGCAGATGTTCCGCTATTCTGGGGAGAAAGCACAAGAACCGAGTGGGCTACAACCGCTAGCATTCCTACTGGGGTTGGACTTACTTCAGAAGGTTCTCGTGCGCCTGCACAAACTCAAACGGCACAAACGGTACTAGATGATCTTATCTACTACATAGATACTACTACGCCATCTACCGATATCGGAAAAACAAATATGTTAAACGGAGGATTGGCGGAGAAGGCAACGATATGCTTCACGGCGGAGGAAATACGGATGTTGCGACATATAGCGGCAATATGGCTGATTATGTCATTACAAGAGACGAAGGTAAAACATATGTCGCTCTTGCATCTAATCCGAATGAAGTAGATACGCTAATCAATGTTGAAAATATAGAGTTTGCAGACA
>Ga0156521_1071_pt1 | contig 49615 bp, 47 predicted proteins | sample RifOxyB3_FD_111916 | JGI IMG/M metagenome (GOLD analysis project Ga0156521, IMG submission 111916) | Sulfurimonas sp. RIFOXYB12_FULL_35_9
ACTATATTAATGTTAATTAGTTTAATAAATTTAATTAAACATAATTGCTTTGAATCTTAAGGAGTCTATACATGGTAAATCGTCCATTAGAGTATGACTATACTATTGCAAAGATGTTTATGCTTACAACAATCGTTCTAGGGATTGTTGGTATGCTCATCGGTGTAATCTTAGCATTTCAACTTGCTTTTCCAGGGGTTAATACAATCTTTGGACAAGGGTTAGCTGAATATACTAACTTCAGTCGTCTTCGTCCGCTGCATACAGATGCGGTAATATTTGGTTTCACGCTAAGTGGTGTTTTTGCTACTTGGTATTATGTTGGTCAAAGAGTGCTTAAAGTATCAATGGCTGAATCAGCTTTATTGATGTTTTTAGGTAAGTTACATTTTTGGCTTTATTTAGTAGTTGTAGTTGCAGTTGTCGTTTCACTTTTTGCAGGTGTAACAACTTCAAAAGAGTATGCTGAATTTGAGTGGCCTATAGATATCGGTGTAGTCGTTGTTTGGGTACTATTTGGTATGAGTATTTTCGGTCTTATCGGTATTCGCCGTGAAAAATCACTGTATATTTCAGTATGGTACTATATTGCCACTTTCTTGGGTATAGCAATGCTTTATCTTTTTAACAACATGGAAATACCTACAATGCTTGGTACATCTGCAGCAGGTGAAAGCGGTATCGGTGCATGGTATCACTCTGTGTCTATGTATTCAGGTACAAATGACGCTTTAGTTCAGTGGTGGTACGGTCACAATGCGGTTGCATTTGGTTTTACAGTTCCTATCGTTGCTATGATTTACTACTTCTTGCCAAAAGAGTCAGGTCAAGCTATATACTCATACAAACTCTCTTTACTCTCTTTCTGGGGATTGATGTTTGTTTATTTATGGGCTGGCGGACACCATTTACTTTACTCAACTGTTCCTGATTGGATGCAGACAATGGGTTCAATATTCTCTGTAATCTTGATTCTTCCATCTTGGGGTTCGGCAATTAACATGCTTTTAACAATGAAGGGTGAGTGGCAACAAGTTGCAGCATCTCCGTTAATTAAATTTATGATTCTTGCTTCAACTTTCTACATGTTCTCAACGTTGGAAGGTCCGATTCAAGCAATTAAATCAGTTAACGCAATTGCACACTTTACTGACTGGATTGTAGGTCACGTACATGACGGTGTTCTTGGATGGGTTGGCTTTATGATTATGGCGGCGCTTTTTCATATGGCTCCTCGTGTATTTAAAAGAGAGATTTACTCTAAATCTTTAATGGTTGCACAGTTTTGGATTCAAACTTTAGGTGTTGTACTATACTTTACATCTATGTGGATTGCAGGTATTACTCAAGGTATGATGTGGCGTGCTCACGATGAATTCGGTAACTTAGCTTACTCTTTTATTGACACTGTAACAGTTCTTCATCCTTACTATGTAATTCGTGGTGTCGGTGGTCTTTTATATCTAGTTGGTTTCTTAATGTTTGCATATAACATCTATAAAACTATGTCTGCTCGCCCTGTTGAAGATCACGAGCTACAAAATGCATCGCCTATGGGCGCTTAACAGAAAGGATAAAATATGTTTCATTGGTTAGAAAAACATCCGTTCTTTTTTGCGGTAGGTGTGTTTGTTGTAATCGCGTTTGCAGGTTTAGTTGAAATTCTACCAAACTTTGCTCAAGCTTCTCGTCCTGTTATTGGGACTGCTCCGTACTCTACTTTAGAGTTGGCAGGTCGTCATGTATATATTAAAAACAGTTGTAATGCTTGTCACTCACAGCTTGTTCGTCCGTTTAAATCAGAAACTGACCGTTACGGTCACTACTCTCTAAGCGGTGAGTATGCGTATGATAGACCATTTTTATGGGGTTCAAAAAGAACAGGACCGGATTTATGGCGTGTTGGTAACTATCGTACGACAGACTGGCATGAGAACCACATGAAAAATCCGGCTTCAGTTGTACCGGGTTCTGTTATGCCTGCATATAAGTGGATGTTTTCAAATAAGGCTGATATTAATACGGCATTTGCTGAGCAGTTAACTGTAGCACAGTATTTTTCTGTTCCTTATAACCAGAGCGTTCCTATGAAAGACGGAACTACTAAAGTTGTAAAAATGGGAGGCAGTGTTGCAGAAGCAAACGCTATTGCACTTGAAGAAGCAAAAATTATTGCAGCAGATATGAAAGATCAAGATGTTAAAGACACGGTAGCGAGAGGCGAGATTCCTGAAATAGTTGCATTAATTGCATATTTGAATAGTCTTAAGTAGGGGATTATAGTGGATATTGCACAACTTCAAGCTTACGGATACTTTATATTAACAGCATCTCTTGTGATTGTACTATATGGTTATATTTATCATTTGTACACAAAAAAGAGAGATGCTGATGGAGTTGACTATGAAAATTATAGCAATATGGCACTAAAAGATGATATTGTCGATACTCCGGTATCGGCGAAATCCGATAAAGAGAAATAGGAGAGAGATATATGAATAAGCTTTATCTTTGGGGAATCATTATTATAGCAGTTATGCTTGGTGCTACTTACTTATCTGTAGGCGGTTCTAAGGGAGGCTTAAATGGTGATATCGTCAACATGCTTGCAGTTGCAGGAGCTGTTTCGCTTGTAATAATTACAGTATTTGTCGTAGTTAAATATGTTCGCCAAATGCAAGTAGATAGCGCGAGCGGTGAACTATTAAAAGATAACTGGGATGGAATAGGCGAATATAAAAATGAGGTGCCGACAGGTTGGGCAGTAATGTTTTTACTGACAATGGTTTGGGGTATGTGGTATTTTGTAATTGGGTATCCGGTAAATGCCTATTCTCAAATTGGTGAATATAATGAGGATGTAGCAGTACATAACTCAAAATTTGAGACAAAATATAAAGATATTACAGGTGAGAAGTTAGTTGAAATGGGTGAGTCTGTTTTCCTAGCTGAGTGTAAAGTGTGTCACGGAATTAGTGCAGACGGAATTGATGGAGCAGCAGCAAATCTAAACAAAAGAATTGATGAAAAATCTGTTAAGCATGTTATAGAAAAAGGTTCAAACAACAAGCTTTTAGGTATGGAAATGCCTATGCCCGATCGTAATGGACTCTTAAATGCAAATACCGGAGCTTTAATTACGGATGCAGAGATTGAAACAGTTTCAAAATTTGTTGCAAACAAAATGAGCGGAGCCGGTGCTGATATATTTGCAGGTACATGTGCAGCTTGTCATGGTGAAGACGGTAAAGGTTTAGATTCTGTTGCACCAAGTATCGCAACATATACGCCTACGTTGGTTAGTAATGTTCTAACACACGGTAAAAAAGGTGTTATAGGTGTTATGCCTAAATTTGACAGACTCAATGATAAGCAAAAAGAAGCGGTTGGTGCTTATATCACTAGCCTAAACAAATAAGGAGTCAGGTATGAATGAAAATAGAAGCGTATTTGCTCTGGATGGTATAACGGGCATGTTGATTGCAACCGTGTTGCTACTAATTATTTTAGTTGGATTAACAATTTGGGGTATTGGTGTGCAAAACACAAGTGCAAATAATTTTTATGATATAAAAGATGAACAGCTAATAAAGATGATTAGTGTTGATAACTCTAAACATTTAGTAGATGTAAAGTAAAGGATAGATTATGGAAAAAATAATTTCATGGGGCTTGGTTATAATGGCTATCTATACTCTTTATGTGGTTTTAACGCCAAATCACCTTTTTATCGGTTAGGAAATTTCATTGAAGTTTTCAAGAGGGCTTTTGGCCCTCATCCTCACACTTTTTTTTAGCACTTCCCTTAGCGCACAATATTTATATAAAGATGAGATAATTTTTAACCCGTTGTTTAATGCGGAAGTTGAAAAGTTAGGCTTAGAACTCTACCAAAAAACAGGAATTTCTCTAAGATTGGTAATGCTTAAAGAGCTGCCAAGCGGCATGAGCATAGTCGATTATGAAAAAGAGCTAATGAAAGATTTTAGCGAGCCTACTATTTTGCTTACTTTTTCAGAGATGAACTCTAAAGTAGATATTCTTGCAAATCCTGCAGCTTTATATGAGTATTTTGATAAACAACAGATACTAAGCCCTGTAGCTTCTTCGGTACAAGCTTTTGTAATGGCACTTTTTTACAGTGATAGTTTTTCTTCATTTAAAGAGATTGCATCTAGCCACGGCGGAACTATTATTCCTCTTTTGGCTCAAAAAGCAAAAGAGGGTGAAGTTTTAGGCAAGTATTCAGGTTCTATGTTTAACGGTTATGCCGACATCGCAGAACAGATTGCTTCAAGCAAGGGTATTGTTCTGGAAAACGCAGTCGGAAGCGCAAATCAAAACAGCATAATGGTCGTAAAAGTGCTGTTTTATAGTTTTATATTTTATGGTATATTTATGTACATTAAGAGAAAACTATATATAAAAAGGCAAAAAAATGAGCAGAAGTAACGGCAGAATTTGGCCATATGCAATCGGTGCATCCATAATATTTGTTTTTGGTGCATGTGTCGCAACTATAGTCGTAACAAGTAAAGTGCCTGTTGAGAAAAGCGACACTTACATGATGGGCTATCATGAAGCGGATGCCAAAGCAAACGATATTATAAACGATAGAATTGAATTTAACAAAAAATATAAAATAGAGTATTTGACGGATGATTTTAACTCGCAAAATTGTGTGGTTAAGTATAAGGTAGGCGACATAAACTCCAACTCCGTAAATAATGCGGATATTAAGGTTGTAGTAACCAGACCCGATAATCATAAATATGACCAAGAGTTAATCAATCCTGCCGTTGAAGGCGGAGTTTATACATTTAGTGCAATAAAGCTCCCACTTGAGGGAAGATGGGACATCATGGCAAAAATAAGCATTGATGGTGTTCAAAGATTTTATAATATTAAAACGGATACAAGAAGCAAAGAGATCATAGAATATTAGGTTATAATAAACCTATGAATGAATCTCTAATCGTCCTTCCCTCGGCTCGCGCAATCAGAAATAAGCTCTTGGGCGTAGAGGGTGCTACTCTCTTCCTGCCCAATTTTATCACCATGAGTGATTTTATACCCAAACTCTGCATCGTCAAAGATTTTAAAACTTTAGATGAAGACGGCAGAGTTCTGCTGCTTTTAGAGGCATCCGATTTTAAGACTTTCTCAAACCTGCAGATTCAGAGAAACTTTTTTACCTTCACAAAAAATTCATCATTTATCTTCAAATTTTTTCAAGAGCTAAGTGCTGAGATGTTTGACATAAAAGATCTCAGCACCTCCGATATTTACGGCGAGTATGAAGAACATATAGCCATACTTCAAGAGTTATACGCCAGATATGAATCTTTATGCAGCCAAAGAAAAGTGCTTGATAAGATATTTTTGCCAAAGCTATATAGTTTTAATGAGAGTTACGCAAAAACACATAAAAATATAGAGCTGCATGTTGATGGACATTTGACAAATTTTGAATTTGAACTCATAAAAAAGTGCTGTGAGTTTAGCAATGTAGAGATTGTCTTTACTGCCACAAGGTTCAATAGTAAAATGCAGAGTAAATTTCTAGAACTCGGCATAACTCTTGAGGTCGGATTTGAGTATAAAATATCGCTCAATAAAAAAGAGATAGTTCAAAAAAGAGAGATTATCACAAACAGAAAAGTCACATGCGAATCCCTAAGTGAACCTCTTTTACAAGCTGCGTTTGTCCAAAAAAAGATTTATGATTTTGTAAAGATGGGATATGAACCTGAAAATATTGCCGTTATCTTGCCTGATGAAAATTTTGCTCAGATGCTTAAGGCTTTTGACGAGAAGTCAAACTTCAACTTTGCGATGGGTGAGCCTTTTAGCCAAACAAAAATATATGAGAAATTAAACGCTACATGTAAGTTTATTGAGCAGGATTCAAAAGAGAACGAGGCTAGAGTAAACAGAGCAGGCGATGAGTTTCTTAGAGAGCTTTTTGGAATTTACTATAAAAGTGCCGCAGATGTAGATATCTTAGAGTTTTTAAAAAGGTATAAAGAGAGTTTTGCAGATAAAAAAGAGCTAAAAATTTACGAAGAAGAGCTTTATAGTTTCAAAAATATTTTGCCGTTTATGAAAGAGATGAGCGTTAAATCCCTCTTAAGTGTTTTTTTACAGAGGCTCTCAAAGAGAACGCTTGACGATGTAAGAGGCGGAAAAGTGACCGTAATGGGAGTTCTAGAGACTAGATCCGTCTCATTTGATGCGGTTATAATCGTTGACTTTAGCGACTCGCATGTTCCAAAAAAGAGCGATAAAGATATGTTTTTAAACACCCACATCAGAGAGATGGCAAATCTGCCGACGATGAGCGACAGGGAAAACCTACAGAAACATTACTACGAGATGCTGATAAACTCAAGTAAAGAGGTTGCGATTTCCTATGTAAAATCAAAAGAGAGCAGCGGCTCGAGATTTTTAAAACAGCTCGGCATAAAAGAGAATAATGCTTATTCTGAACATGATTATGCACAACTGCTTTTAAAACAAGCAGCACAACATGTAAAAGAGGAGAAGCAAGAGATAGTTTTAGAGTACAGCTTCAGAGATAAAAAGCTCTCGGCAACAAAACTTAAAACCTTTTTGACATGTAAAAGAAAATATTACTACAGATACATAGAACGCATAAACTCTCATGAGATACCAAAAGATATGCCGCAGGAGTATGAGATAGGTCTGGATGTTCATGAAGCTCTTAAAGAACTCTACAGCAAAAAAAGCTCTTACGACAGTGTAGAGAAACTAAAAAAAGATTTACATGTAGAACTTGATGAAGCTTGCGGAAGCAGTGAGTTGGAAAAGTACCTTATAGCTATGCAAAAAAGAAGAATGAATGATTTTTGTCAAAATGAGATAGAGCGGTTCGCACGTGGATGGCAAGTTTATAGATGTGAAGAAAAAATGGAGTGCAACTTTAGCGGTATAACCTTAGAGGGTGTAATAGACCGCATAGATAAATGTGCAAACGAGATAGCCGTGCTTGACTATAAAACCGGCTCATATCCTCTCTACACTGAGAAAAACTTCACGGAGGCTACAGACTTCCAACTTGAGTTTTACTATCTCTTAGCTGGCGGTTTAGGCAATGTTACGGAGTGCGGATACTATGACCTAAAAGAGTCTAAGATTGTTAGTGAGCCTTTTTTAAAAGAGAAGCTAGAACTTTTACGCTCACATGTAAACGATTTGCTAAACATCGAAGATGTAAACTTTAGCAAGTGCGAAGATGTCAAAAACTGCCTGTTTTGCGACTATAGAGTTATGTGTGGGAGGGAGTAATTTTCTTTTTTTCAAGTTACAGTCAGTGCCGACAAAGTTTAAAAGATTTGAGAGAATTTATAAAATTCTATAGTATAATGGCATAAATTACGCCATCATAGAGGTAAATATGAAAATAAGAACTTTAGAGAGCATTTTAAAAGTAGCGTTAAAGACTTTTCCCGTTGTACTTTTAAATGGAGCGAGACAAGTCGGTAAATCGACACTTGCACTTCAAAACTTTCAAAATTATCTCACTTTTGATGATGGAGAGTTGAGGCTTTACGCAAAAGAGAATCCAAAAACCTTTCTTAAAAATCTTGAACTTCCCATCTGCCTCGATGAGATACAAAAAGTGCCTACACTTCTTGAGTATATGAAAATGCAAATCGACAAAGAGAGGGTAAATGGAAGTTTTTTGCTTACAGGGAGTTCCAATGTGCTTGACCATAAAGATGCGAAAGATACCCTTGCAGGCAGACTTTGTGAGTTAAGACTTCACCCCCTCAGCTCTAAAGAGAAAAATGACAAACCCCATGAAAATGTGATAGAAAAACTTCTAAAAAGAGAGTTCAAACTTGCTAAAAAAGAGTATAGTGAAGAGACTATCAAACATATTATTGACGGTGGGTATCCTGAAATTTTAACGCTTGAGGGAATGCCAAGAGATTTGTGGTTTAAGTCCTACATCGCAACCTACATCGAGCGAGATGCAAGAGATTTGGCGGATATAAGAGACATTGACAGCTTTATCAAGTTTGTTAATGTTCTTGCTTCAAGAAGTGGCACGCTGCTTAACAAGTCAAGCCTAAGCAACGACATAGGCATAAAAGATGTCACAACGGACAACTATCTCTCTATCATAAACCGGATTTACCAAGCCTCACTTCTCAAGCCCTATTTTGCGAACATCGGCAAACAATTTACAAAGTCGCCTAAAGTGTTTTTCAATGACACGGGAGTACTTTGCTCACTGCTTCGAATCGATTCCAAAGAGAAACTCCTTAGCTCACCTTACAGCGGACAAGTTTACGAGACCTACATTTTTTGCGAACTCCAAAAACACCTCTCCTACATGCAAAAAAGCGGCACACTCTACCACTACAGAACAAACGACAAAAAAGAGATAGATTTCATAGTCGAAGTTGATAATGAGATACTTGCCATAGAGGTAAAACAAAGCAGCAGTGTCAAAAAAGATGACTTTAAACATATTATCGATTTTCAAAGCAGATGTGAGCAAAAGTGCTTAGGCGTGGTGTTTTACAACGGTGAGATGGTTGTGGAGTTTGGGGATGATTTGGTAGCTTTACCGTTTGGGATGTTTTTATGATTTTGAAAAATAAGGGGAATAGATGGAGTTAATTTATTTGTGGGTTGGAGAGTATAAAAATATTAAAAATCAAGGGTTTAATTTTTCGCCTAGATTTACATGCCAATATAATGATAATGAAGCTACACCGGAGCTTTCTATAACAAAAAATAAAGAGCATGTAAGTATTTTTCCTCCAAATATTAATATTACTGCTATTGTTGGAAAGAATGGAAGTGGGAAGAGTACCCTTATAGATATTCTGTATAAGCTGTTATATAACATTGAATTAAATTTTGAATTTATATTTGTATACGATAACTATTATATTTCAACTATAAAAAATATCTCTATAAATGGTGATTTAATAGAAAAAAAAGAATTTCTTTGGTACGAAGAAAGTATGGATTTTTATTATTATTCTTCAGAAAAAAATAGGGATAGTATTCCAAATGATGAATATTTTAGTCCAAACTATAGAGAAGGCAATAAGTATGAGAAAAACATAATCTTAAGTAATTATTTCATAAGTCAATGCATATTAGAAATATATAAAAACAAGAAAAAAGATAACACTATAGAAATTTCTTCTTTTTTTTATCTTCCTGATAAAATTAAATTATCTTTAAAAGCAGAAAATCAAATACTTGAAGATATATTTTCAGGTGCTTCTAGTGGTATTCTTGAAAATCATTTTGAACATCATGCTTACGATAGATTACTAAATTATAGTACATATGATGGTTTTTTACTAATGTTGTATATGTTAGACAATGGCTTAGATGTGGATTTATTGGAAGATAATCATTCAATGCCATATTTGTTAGATGAAGCAATTCAATATGGTAAGAATTTAGTTAGTGAAATAGAATTTAAAAAATATTTTAAAAATCTTGAGTATACTAAAATCGAAGAACTTACAAAAGAAGAAGAGAAATTTTATTTTAATATTTGTGCAAGTTTTTTTCATTTTGAATTTAAAGATACAAAAAATAGAGAATATGAAGATTTAAGTTCTGGTGAAAAAAACTTATATGGACAATTGATTAATATATATTACTATAATGTTAAGTATGATAATCAGGAACTAATATTTTTATTTGATGAGCCGGAAATAACATTACATCCAAATTGGCAAAGACATTATATAAAAGAACTTTATTTAATAGCTAGAAATTTAAACAAAAGAATGACATTTTTGATAGCATCTCATTCCCCTTATATACTTTCAGATTTACAAAAAGAGAATGTAATATTCTTAAAAGATGGTGAGCAAGTAGATGTAGATATAAACCCATTCGGAGCAAATATACACACTTTACTTTCTCATGGGTTTTTTATGGATGGTGGGCTTATGGGTGAGTTTGCGAAAGGCAAAATCACAGCCATAAAAGATTTTTATGATGATGTAAAAAAAAGTAAAAATCCAAAAAATGAACACAAGCAAGAGTTTGAAAATAATATTGAAAATTTTAAACATATCCAATCAATCATCGGTGAGCCATTTTTAAAAACTATCATGAAAAATTATTTGGATGAATTAGAGTTACTATTCTCCGATGGTGAAGCTTTAATAAACAAGGAACTAGAAGCGTTAGAAAAGAGAAAGTTATATTTAGAGAAGTTGAAAAATGCTAAAAATTAATTACTCTAAAATTTTTGATAGAAATCAGTATTATAAGAGTATTTCATCCAAATATTTTTATATTGAAAAAAATGAGATATTAAAAATAAATATCACAAATCATCATAAATCTACGATTACATTAGAAGAGATATTTGAGTATTTTAAAACAAATAAAATAGGTTATTTTGATACTATTTTCAAAAATATTAGTTTCAAATGCTTAACTATTGGGAACTTTAGAACTCTACAAAAAATCAAAAATCAAATAGGTAAAAAAGAAAATAAGTACATCAAGTTTATTTTTGACTATACAGATTTACAAACCGATAAAATAAAGCCATTTTTTGAGGAAAATCTTGATATTTCAACTTGTTATTATTGCAATATTGACTTTGTAAATACATATAATACAAAAAGTGGTAAGAAAAATAAGTTTACCTTAGACCATTTTTATGACAAAGCTACATATCCATATTTGGCATTCTCTTTATACAATCTTATTCCTAGTTGCTATACATGTAACAGTAAATTGAAGAAAAATGAAGAATTTAAAAACTTAGCTCCAAGCTCAAAAAAATATGATTTTGAAACTAAAGTCAAATTCAAACTTTTTTTGGATGACTCTTGCAAAAATTTACATGTTAAATCAAAAGAAAATATAGATATACCTCTCAAAGAAAACTATACAAATCAGTACGATAAATACATAGAGATTTTCAAACTCAATGAACGCTACAAAGTCCACAAAGATATAGTTTTTAAAATGATTCAAAATGCAGAACTTTATCCAGAGAGCAGATTGAGAGAGTTGCAAGATTTAACAGGCATACCATTCCAGCAAATCAAAAAAGATATTTTTAATCTTATCGATGAAAATGAGGATTTATCAAAACAGCCATTTAGTAAACTCATCAAAGATATAAGTGAAGAACTCAAATTAATATAAAAAACAGAAGGAAGGATTGCAATGAAAGATAACAAACCATACAAGGGTCAAAAAAAAAGATTGCTACTTGGAATTAACACATGACATTTAAAACCCTAATCTCAAACATAAACGACATACATAACACACTGCAAATAAAAGCTTTGCAAAGTGTAAGCGTAAATTTAACCATCAGAAATTATCTCATTGGGCATTATATAGTTGAGTATGAGCAAAACGGGAATGATAGGGCTGAATATGGGGCAAGAGTTCTTGAAAGTATGGCTGATAATTTGAAACATATTAAAGGAATGTCAACAACAAATTTAAGGCTTTTTAGACAGTTTTATAGTATGTACCCTCAAATTCATCAGTCACTGCCTGACCAATTGAAAATAGCTATAAAGATTCATCAGTCGGTGACTGATGAATCGAAGATAAATCTAAAAGTGCAAGCAAATAAGCTTTTAACGCATCTTACTTTTACTCACTTTGTGGAACTTATAAAAATTGATGACGATACAAAAAGAGTATTTTATGAAGTTGAAACAATCAAAGGCAATTGGAGTGTACGGGAACTAAAACGACAAATAGAAACTCTGCTTTACGAGCGAGTAGGTTTGTCAAAAGATAAAAACGCGTTACTTAAAAGTTTAGAGAGTAAAAAAGATATTTACAATCCTTTGGATATTATAAAAAATCCATACATCTTAGAGTTTACGGGATTGGAAGAAAAGGCAAGTTATAGTGAGAGCGAGTTGGAAAGTGCGCTTTTAAACCATATTGAAGATTTTTTACTGGAACTTGGAACTGGGTTTTGTTTTGAGGCTAGGCAAAAAAGAATCTCCATAGAGAATGAGCATGACAGAGTTGATTTGGTTTTTTATCATCGAATATTAAAGTGTCATGTTCTGGTAGATTTAAAGGTCAGAGCATTTTCTTATGCAGATGTTGGACAGATGAATTTTTATCTCAATTATTATAAAAATGAGATTTCTAGCAAAAGTGATAATCCTCCGATTGGCATTATTCTTTGTACCGACAAAAATCATACAAAAGTAGAGTACGCTACGGCAGGGCTGGATGAAAATATGTTTATATCGAAGTATAAAATCGTTTTACCGTCTGTAAAAGAACTTGAAAAATTTATTGATGAAGAGATACAAGATATTAAGGTCGAAAAATTCGACTTTTAACAAAAGGAAAAAAAATGAACGAACAAGAAAAAAATAAGAACAACCCGTTGCATGGTGTGAATCTGCAGCATATTTTAGAGACTTTAGTTGAGCGTTACGGGTTTAAAGAGTTGGGTAACAAAATAGACATCAGATGTTTTTTGATAAACCCGACTATGAGTTCATGTTTGAAGTTTCTAAGAAAAACACCGTGGGCAAGGGCAAAAGTGGAAGAGTTGTATATCAAAGAGTGTAAAGATAAATAGGCTAAAATCAGTGGAGATATTAAGTTTTGAAAAACATTTTGCATACATCGGAATTGTTACATGTTCATAAATAACCTAGCCTATGAGGCGAGTGCGGGAAGCGGTAAGACTTTTATGCTTGTCGTGCGTTATCTTAGTCTGCTTTTTAAAGGTGCATCGCCTTCTAGAATTTTGGCTCTTACTTTTACAAACAAGGCTGCAAACGAGATGCAGGAGAGGATTGTTCAAACTCTTGAGGAGTTGGAGAGTAGAGGTGAGTTGGATGAGATAGTAAAAGTTACTGAACTTTCATCTGAGTATCTGCTTGCGAATCGTCAAAGAGTTTTGGGCGAGTTTTTAAATTCGCATACGAAGATAATGACGATAGATAGTTTTTTTACTCAGATATTACGCAAATTTTCGCTGTATGCCTCGTTGATGCCTGATTTTTCAACTTTTTCTTCTCAGCATGAGCTTAAACTTCTCTCTCGATTTTTAAAAGAGGTTAGTGTTGCCGGAAAAAAAGAGATGCTTATTACACTTTCGCTCCAATCCAACAAACGCTTAAGCGATATATTTTTTCTTCTTGATGAGTTCTACATAAAGTTTGGCGAAGTAAAGGATATGGAGTTTAAGAGGCAGGACTATTTGCAGTTTGAGAGTGAAGCATTGCTCTGCATGTCGGAGCTGAAAAAAATCGTAACTTCATGTAAAAGTGCATCTACCACGGTTGTTAAAGCTGTTGAAGCCAAAAATTTTGAAGAGCTTTGCTCTAAAGCTTGGATAGAGAGAGATAGCCTAAATTACAGCACATTTTCTAAATGTTTTACTCCTGTTATGGATGATTTGCTCTGTAAGATCCAAGAAGCGATAAAAAACCAAAATCGTGCAAAGGAACAGAACTTCTTTTTTGCGCTTAAAGAGCTTGTAGATATATACGCAAAGAGCAAAAAAGCACTCTACATGGATGACAGTGAGCTGAGTTTTAACGATGTGACCTACCTTGTATATGAGATTTTAAGAGTTCTTGACGATAGCGAGTTTTTATACTTTAGGCTTGATTCACAGATTGAGCATATGTTGCTTGACGAGTTTCAAGATACGAGCATACTGCAGTACGAAATCTTAAGACCGCTTATAAATGAGATAACATCGGGAAAGGGCATCTTTGACAACGGCAGTTTCTTTTTTGTCGGAGATGTGAAGCAGTCTATTTATAGATTTCGTGGCGGTGTAAGTGCGTTGTTTGATACGGTAAGAGAAGAAAACTCCACGCATGTAGAGAAACTCTTGACAAACTATCGTTCACAAAAAGAGGTCGTAGAGTTTGTAAACGGTGTCTTTGAACAAAAAATAAAAAACTATACGCATCAACTCTCCAGAGCAGAAGCAAACGGCGGATATGTTGAGGTTATGCAAAATGATGAGCCGCTTCAAGAGGTAGTAACTCAGGTTCAAAGATTTTTAGAGCTGGGTGCGGATATAAACGAGATTGCCGTTCTTTGTGCTACAAACGGTGACGGAGAGGAGATAAAGAATGCTCTTCATAGCCAAAATATAGAGGTTGTAACTGAGACAACTACAAAACTTATCAATCAAAAGAGCGTCAAAGCGATTTTGGAGTATTTGAAGTACCAATATTTTGGAGAGGATATCTACCTGCGTAACTTTTTTGCTCTTATTGAACAAGAGATTCGTCCTCTAAAAAGAGTTGATTTTAACAAGATGAAAATTTTAGATGTCGTTAAAAATGTTATAGATGAGTGTGGACTTTTTAGTGATGATTTTAATCTTGTCAGATTTTTAAACACTGTTTCAAAGCAGAGTGATATTGAAGCACTGTTATTTGAGTATGAGAGACTTGACGTAAGCGCTGCCGCTTCGGAGTTAAGCGGTGTAAGAGTGTTGACGGTGCATAAGTCAAAAGGGTTGGAGTTTGAGCATGTTATTGTTATGGACAGGCTTAAAAAAGCTCCTCCGGCTCGTGATGCCATAATATATGAGTATGATGGCATCACTCTAAAAAATATCTATCTTCGCATAAAAGGACGTGAGGGCGTAGATAAGCACTATGCAAACGCCATTTTAAAAGAGAAGTCGCTCTCTAGAGAAGACAGTTTAAATGCTCTTTATGTAGCATTTACAAGAGCACGTGAAAATCTTTTTATAATTGTAAAATCAAAAGATTCTATGTTTGATATCTTAGATTTAAAGTGCCAAAAAAATGGGATTTTGAAGTGTAAAGAACTCCTTGATAACTCTATGCAAAAGAGAGCTTTTCAGCCACTAGAGTACAAGGCTCTCTACTATGGGACACAAAGCGATATTTTAGTTGCCGAAAAAGAGCAAGTAGAAGACCTGAAATCGATAAATTTCGGGGTTGCATTGCACTATATGCTTGAGATGTTAGGTCGCTTTGAAGAGAAAAACATAGCACATGCAAAAGATATGATGATAAACAAGTATGGACATATTTTAGAAGATAATGAGATAGAAGATTTAGAAAAGAGAGTTAGAGTACTTTTACAAAATAAGGAATTTTTGGCTTTGGTTAACGGAGAGTGCTACAGGGAAAAAGCCATAAGGTACAAAAACAACTTAAGGTATATAGACCTTTTGGTAAAAAATGGTTCTAAATGGAGTGTAATTGATTATAAAAGTTCTATCTCTTACCAAGAAGAGAATATAAATCAGGTCAATTACTATGTAAAAGCTATAAAAGAGATAACGGGCGATGAAGTGCATGGTTACATCTGTTACCTAAAAGAAAGCGACATAAAAATAGTAAAAATATGAAATTTGTCACAAAATATGTAGCGTATAAACTAAAATAAAGTTTTCAAAGTTTATAATACTTAAAACGAGTTTAAGATTTGGGAGAAAATGAATGATTAAAAAATATCTAATCCTTACAATTTTAGTTCTATTTCAAAGCCATCTCTATGCAAAAACTCATCATGTCAACAAAACAACTCATCCTTTTTTAGTAATTGATAAATCGGCAGAAGTTTCAAAAAGTAAAATTATAGAAAAAGCGCAAGAGTATCTAGGCGTTTCTTACGGGTTTGGAAATAAAAATGAGATTAAAACCGATTGCTCGGGGTTTACGCAGCAAGTTTTTAAAGAGTTTGGTCTATCTCTCCCAGGGTCTGCAGCGTTGCAGTCAAAGTATGGCTCAAAAGTTGACTTAAAAGATTTGCAGGTCGGTGACTTGCTATTTTATCGCACATACAAGAGAGAACCTTCACATGTTGCTATTTATGCAGGCAACGGTCAAATTATTCATGCTTCATACAGAAGTAAAAAAGTTCAATACGATGATATCGACAAGAGATATTATAAACAGCGTTTTATGTATGCAAAACGACTTGCATTCAGTGAACAAAATCTATCAACTAAGCAAAATTAATCACTCTCCATAAACCTTAAAAAAACCATAAATTAAGTTGTTTGTAAGTAAAATAAGATATACTTTCGCCAATTAAACAAGCCATTGTAAATGTATTGTTAAGAAAATTACTTGAAAGGTTCAAGAATGAAATTTACGAAAATTGCAACTCCTGAACAAATCGATCAAAAATGGGTTTTGATTGATGCTGAAGGTAAAACTTTTGGTCGTATTATTACTGAAGTAGCAACAATACTTCGTGGTAAAAATAAACCATGTTTTACTCCAAATATTGACTGTGGTGACTTTGTTGTTATAGTTAATGCTTCTAAAGCTAAGTTCAACGGACTTGGCAAAATAGCTAATAAAGAGTACTTCTCTCATTCAGGTTACTTCGGTAGCACAAAAAGCATTAAGATGACTGAACTTTTAGAGAAAAATCCGGAGAAGTTATATAAATTAGCTACTCGCGGTATGCTTCCTAAAACTAAGCTTGGCGCTAAAATGATCAAAAAATTAAAAGTTTATGCAGCTGCTGAGCATCCTCACACTGCACAACTAGCTAAGTAAGGATAACTATGGCAAAAGTATATGCAACAGGTCGTCGTAAGGCGTCAATAGCAAAAGTATGGTTAACTCCGGGTGCTGGTAATATGACTATTAACGGTCTTTCACTAGACGCATGGTTAGGTGGACTAGAGGCTAAAAAACTTCGTGTTAAGCAACCGCTTGCTCTAACAAAACAAGATACATCAGTTGATATCGTAGCTACTGTTTTAGGCGGTGGTTTCGGTGGTCAAGCTGATGCTCTTCGTCACGGTATTTCTCGTGCATTAGTAAAATTCAACCCTTCACTAAAAGCGATTTTAAAACCTGAAGGCATGATGACTCGTGATTCACGTGTTGTTGAGCGTAAGAAGCCAGGTAAGCGTAAAGCTCGTCGTTCTCGCCAGTTCTCTAAGCGTTAATCGTTTATCGAACTATTTTTTCAGTGCTTTTTGCACTGAAAATTCTCTCTAGAAATCTCCCACTAAATAAACTTTGATATAATTGCTCTAAAAAAAGAGTAATTTTGCGCCATATTTTCTTTCTGTTTTTATCTATAAATCTTTTTTCATCAACGCTTCATTTGGCAACGTCCGCAAATCCATCAAGGCTAAACCCTATTTTGGCTACCGATTCAAGCTCATCGGAAATAACCGGTTTTTTATTTAACGGACTTGTAAAGTATGATAAAGATCTCTCCACGATTATCGGTGATTTGGCAGAGGAGTTTTACTTTGAAGATGATACGACTCTGCTTTTTAAGATTAAAAAAAATGTAAAGTGGCATGACGGCAAACCTTTTAGTGCAAAAGATGTTGTTTTTACGTATGAAGTGCTTATTTCTTCAAAAATCAGTTCTCCTTATAGCGCAAACTTTAGGTTTGTAAAAAGCGTTGAAGTTGTTGATGAACGCACGGTTAGAGTTAAATATAAAGAACCATATTTTAAAGCGCTTGAAACTTGGATGATGGGAATTTTGCCGCACCATATTCTAAAAGATGAGCAAAATTTAATGAACTCCTCTTTCAATACAAATCCTGTAGGAACGGGGGCATACAAACTTCATCAACTTGAGCACTCCAAAAATATAATACTTTCCGCATATGATGACTACTTTGAGGGTCGCGCAAAGATTGATACTATCTCTTTTCATGTCATAGCAGATCCGATGACACGTTTTTTGATGCTAAAATCATCTGCTCTTGATGTCGGAAGCATAGAACCTATGCAGTATGAGAGACAGCTTGATGAGGGATTTTTTAAAAAATTTAATATTTATGAAAATATTTCCCAATCATATACCTATCTCGGCTTTAATTTGCGGCTTGATAAGTTTAAAAATCCAAAGGTAAGAGAGGCTCTCTCTTTGGCGATTGATAGAGAAGAGCTTGTAAAAATCCTCTTTTTCAATCATGCAAAAGTATGCAGCGGACCTTTTCTTCCTGGGACAAAAGCGTTTAATAAAGATGTAAAAGTACCGCAGCAAAATATTCAAAAAGCAAAAGAGCTTTTAAAAGAAGCAGGCTATGATGAAAATAATCCTTTTACTTTTGAGATAGCCACATCCAATTCAAGCGAAATAAGACCATACGCTGCCCAGATCCTGCAGCATCAGCTAAAAAAAGCGGGCGTTATCGTCACTTTAAGAGTTATGGAGTGGCAGGCATTTTTAAATATGAGCGTATTCCCTCGTAAATTTGACAGTGTTCTTCTTGGATGGGGGCTTTCTCCTACGCCTGATCCATACATGTTTTGGCATAGCCAAAGCGATAAAAAAGGAGGCTTTAATCTGGTGGGATACCATAATCCTCAAATGGATAAGATGATAGAAGAGTCCCAAAGTATGGTGGATGGCGAGAAGTTGTCAAATATTTGGAGAGAGATGTTTAAGATAATAACGGATGACAATCCATACCTTTTTTTGTATATACCAAATTCCATAACAGCCATAAGCAAAGAGATAAAAAATGTTGAGCCAAGCCCTGCCGGTATTTGGCATAACTATATAGAATGGGAGAAATAATTTGATAGTTTTATTTGATTTGGACGGTACGCTTATCGACTCTACGGAGGCGATACTGGAGTCTTTTCATCACTCTTTGGATTTTCACAACTTTGCAAAACAAAAAGATGAAGATATAAAAGCTCTCATCGGGTATCCGCTTGATATTATGTTTGAAGAGTTAGGTGTAAAAAATGGCGTTGTTATGGAATATGTAGGAGTTTATAAAGAACATTACAGAAAAATTGCAAATAAAAAAACCACTCTTTTAGAGAATGCAAAAGAGGCGATTGAACTTGTGAGTAAATTTGCAACACTGGGAATAGTGACAACAAAAACGGCACTTTACTCAAGAGAGTTAATGGAGTATTTTGAGCTTATGCAATATTTTGAAGTTCTAATTGGCAGAGAAGATGTGCAAAACCCAAAACCTCATGCAGAACCCATACTTAAAGCTTTAGAAAAGCTAGATACCGAAAATAGGGAGATATGGATGATTGGAGACACAAAATTAGATCTTATAGCTGCAAAAAATGCCAATGTAAATTCCATTGCTGTACTGAGCGGTTATGATGATGCTAAAACATTGAAAAAGTTTACGGATGTTATATTTAATGATGCCCTTGAAGCAGCCATTTATCTACAAACTAGGAAAAAATAACACACTTTTATTTCTTATGAAAAAAGAGCCTGCTCTCAAGCTATATTTAAGAGCAACTTGTCTAAAATAACCGACTAAAATGGAATTAATGGTTCTTATATTTACTAAAAAGAAGGAGAGTTTATGCTAGAAATTAGATGGCATAGTCGTGCTGGACAAGGTGCTGTTACAGGTGCTAAAGGTTTGGCAGATGTTATTTCTACAACCGGTAAGCATGTACAAGCGTTTGCATTTTACGGATCTGCAAAACGTGGAGCTGCAATGACAGCGTATAACCGTGTAGATGATAAAGTGATTATGAATCATGAAAAATATATGAAACCTGATTATGTTTTTGTTATTGACCCTGCGTTAGCAATTACTACTGATATTACAATAAATCATAAAGATAGTACTAAGTATATAATTACAACTCATATGAGCACTGAGGAGTTGATTAAGGCGCAGCCTAAACTCGAGGGAAAAGATGTTTATACTGTTGATTGTATAACAATTGCAAACGAGACTATCGGTCGTGCAATTCCAAATACGCCTATGCTTGGTGCATTTATGAAAGTTTCTCAAATGTATGACATTGAATTTTTTAAAGAGAGTATGAAGAGAGTTCTTGGAAAATTACCACAAAAGATAATTGATGCAAATATGCTTGCAATTCAACGTGCTTTTGATGAAGTGAAATAAGGGATTAATGATGACAAAAAAAGGGTGGGATGAGTTTGAAATAGGGGCTATGCTTCGCACTTTCAACGGAAAAATAGATGATATTGCTGGAACTCAGCAGCAAGACCGTGACTATTCAGAGAATAGTTCATATACTGCCAGTGTAGCTGACTGGAGACTTATTAAACCGATATTCAACAAAGATTATTGTATTGATTGTCAATTTTGCTGGGTATATTGTCCTGATGTATCAATTATATCAAGAGATAAAAAATTAATCGGTGTCGATATGGACCACTGTAAAGGTTGTGGTATTTGTGTTGAGGCTTGTCCTACAAACCCAAAATCACTGCTAATGTTCCCAGAGCAGGCAGATGAAGAGTCAGAGATTGCAAACTGGCCTAAAAAAGATGAGAAGGAAGCATAATGGCATTTGATAAAATGGAATTACAAAAGATAGAAGTATGGGATGGAAACCGTGCAGCTGCTCAGGCACTAAGACAAGCTCAAGTCGATGTTGTTGCAGCATATCCTATCACACCTTCAACACCTATAGTTGAGGGCTATGCAAAATTTTTAGCAGACGGCTACATAGAGGGTGAGTTTGCAATGGTTGAATCAGAACATGCCGCAATGAGTGCATGTATCGGTGCTGCTGCGGCAGGCGGACGCGTTGCAACGGCAACTTCTTCTCAAGGTCTTGCTCTTATGTCAGAGACACTCTACCAAGCTTCAGGTATGAGACTTCCGATAATTTTAAATCTTGTAAACCGCGCACTTGCATCACCTCTTAACGTAAACGGAGACCACTCTGACATGTATATGATTCGTGACAGCGGTTGGATACAGTTTGATGCATTTTGTCCGCAAGAGAGTTATGACTTAAATCTTATAGCTTTTAGAGTGGCCGAAGACCATGATATCAGACTTCCTGCAATAGTAAATCAAGATGGGTTTATGACATCACATACTGCACAAGGTGTTCATACTCTAAGTGATGATGAAGCATATGCATTTGTCGGTGAGTATAAACCGATGAATGACATGCTAGACTTTGAACATCCTGTAACTCATGGTGTTCAAACTGAAGAAGATTGGCATTTTGAACATAAAGCTCGTCAACATAACGATTTGATGGTAAAAGTTATACCAAAAATTAAAGAAGTGTTTGCTGATTTTGAAAAGCTTACAGGTCGTAAATATAACCTAGTAGAAAAATATGACATGGATGATGCAGATGTTTGCGTTGTTTGTATGGGAAGTTCGGTTGAAACGGCTCGTGAAGTTGCCACTGAGATGAGAGCAAAAGGTATTAAAGCAGGTGTAGTTGGTTTTAGAGTATTTAGACCTATTCCATTCGCAGAGATAATAGATGCACTTAAAGGCGTAAAAGCGATAGCGGCACTTGATCGTTCATCTCCAAATGGAGCTGCAGGGACACTCTTTAACGAGATTGCAGGGGCACTTTTTAACACTGATACAAAAGCACTTCTTTCAGGATATGTTTATGGTTTAGGCGGTCGTGACCTTACTAAAGCACATTTAACAGCACTATTTAATGAATTACAAGCAAATGTAGATGCAGGTAAGGTAACTACACAATTACAGCAGTTTATCGGTGTTCGTGGACCGAAACTGGCATATTTATAAGGAGAAAACTGTGAGTGAAATAAAAAATATTAAAAACTTAAAAGAGTTTTCGACATCTGCAGACCGTTTTGAGGGTGCAAATCTTTTATGTCCTGGTTGTGCGCACTCGATTATTGTTCGTGAAGTGTTAAATGCAACAAATGATGACTTGATTTTATCGGCATCTACAGGATGTCTTGAGGTTTGTACAGCGGTTTATCCATACACTTCATGGGATGCTTCTTGGATTCATATCGGATTTGAAAATAGTTCAACTGCTGTTGCAGGTGCTGAGATTATGTATAAAGCTTTAAAGAAAAAAGGTCGTCTAAAACAACCTGAGCGTACTCCTAAGTTTGTCTCTTTCGCAGGAGACGGTGCATCGTATGATATCGGTTTTCAGTGGATTTCAGGGTGTATGGAACGTGGTCACAATATGATGCACATTGTTCTTGACAACGAAGTATATGCTAACACGGGAGGACAGAGATCTTCATCCACTCCTATCGGTTCGTCTGCGACAACATCTCCAGAGGGCAAAAAAAGCTATGGAGAGAAGAGAAATAAAAAAGATATGATGGCTATTATGGCTGCTCATGGCATACCATATGTAGCTCAAGTTGCTCCAAATAAATGGAAAGACATGGTAAAGAAGATTCAACATGGTTTTGCGGTTGAGGGTCCTGTATTTATAAATGCAGTTTCCCCATGTACTACCGAGTGGAAATTTGATCCAAAAGATACAATGAATATTGCTGATTTAGCAACTGACTCTTTAGTGTTTCCACTTTATGAAATCATAGACGGTCGTGAGTTAAACATCACTTATAGACCGAAAAATATCGTTCCTGTTGAGGAGTATTTGGCTGCTCAAGGGCGTTTTAAACACCTTTTTAAAGATGAGTACAAGTACTTAATCAAAGAGTGGCAAGATAGAGTAGATGAAAAATGGGCGTACTTACAACGCCGCGAAGAAGCGCGTATTTAAAAGCTTCTAGCTTCGGCGCGCTTTGCGCCTAACTCAGACACGGCATACTTCAGTATAGCCTTAGTCTGAGTTAAACACAAATCACACCAAATCTAAAACTTTCTTCCGTCATTCTGTGCTTAACATAGAATCTAATTTATTATTGAATTTTCTGAACAAACATATATTACTTCACTATAATAACCGTCATTGCGAGTCTCTGCAAGAGGCGCGGCAATCTATATCTAAGAGCTTATTTTAAATCTTAAAACAGATCCGCATGACCGAAAAATATCTCTTGATTTGGATTTTTTCTCAAACTCTCCAATATGTTTTTAGCTTTTATTTTTGTCTCTTTATCAAAATAGATAAGCATATTTCTTGAAAATATAAAGTCAAATTTTCCGATTGTTGCAAATGACGGATCAAATAGGTTGACGATTTTATAGCTTACATGTGACTTGACACTCTCTTTTAGTACATAAAGATTCTCTTTTTTTGTAAAATATTTATCAATTATTTGTTCGGATAAATTTCGTACATTTCTCTCTTTGTACTCGGCACACTTTGCTTTATTGATAGCATCAGAGTTTATGTCAATTCCGGTTATATGAAAATTTAAGTACGGAACTCCTGCTTCAAGAAGGGCTATTGCAATCCCATAAGGCTCTTCACCGGTAGCAGAGGGGGCACATAAGATATCTACTCTTGCGTTTGAGGCTTTAACTGATTTTACTAAATCTTCAATCTGTTTAAACTCTCGGTAAAAAAATGTTTCGTTTGTTGTAAGAGTGTCAATGAGTTCTTGTTTTAATTTTTTATCAATTTCTATCTCTTGCAATAGTTTTTTAAATGAACTGATACCTCTTTGTTTGCAAAAAGTTGTTACTTTATTTTTTAAAATAGACTCTTGTTTGTCAAATGTAACGCCTGTTTCATTTTTAAAATATTTTGCAATCGGCAATACATCGCAGTAATCTTCTATAAAATCCTCTTTTTTTTCTATCTCTGGCAACTTTTTTTTCTTAAAAAAATCAAACATTAGCTACAAAACTCTTTTATTTTATTTTTTATCTCTTCTATGTCTAAAACTTCTATATTTGGTACATCTTTTCTTGCTCTGCTTGGCATACCGTCAACAATTGAACTTTGAGCATTTTGTGTGGCTGTTTTTGCACCTGCAAGCGAGAGTTCTTTGCATCCCTCTACCCCATCATCACCGATACCTGTTAAGATAACAGCTAAGATTTTTATATTATTTGCAAAAGGTACAAAAGATTTAAATATTGCATTTATATCTGGGTTGTATCTATTCTCTTTTGATGCTTCAACGCTGAAGTATAGCTCATGTCCTCTTTGCATAGCAGAAGTTGTTCCTGTGCAGAAGTAAATGTTTGCAGTTTGAATCATCTCATTATGACATGCGAGAGTGAGTGGATTTACATCATATTTTTGAACTCTTTTAATAAAACTTGGAATAAATTCTGAAGCCATGTGTTGAGCAATGATGAGCGTCGTATCGTAAAGAGTAGGAAGAGCCGCAATTATTTTCTCTATTTGACCCGGGCCTCCTGTTGAAGCACCGATAAGAACTATTTTATTTATCACGTACACTCTCTAGCGGTTGCGAGAAGTAATAACCTTGAGAGTAGTCAATACCAAGGTCTTTTACAATCTTGAAGATTTCTTCATTTTCGACAAACTCGGCAATGGTTTTCATGCCAAGCTTTTTAGAGAACTCAACTATAGTAGAGACTACCACAAGGGCATTCTTGTCCTTATCAAGATTTTTAATTAAAGAGCCGTCAATCTTTAAAAAATCGGCTTTTAGTTTGATAAGATATTCAAAGTTGCTGTATCCGGTACCAAAATCATCGATTGCTATTTTACAGTTATACTTTTTTACCTGATTTATAAAGTGTATAACACCTTCAAAGTTCTCAATAGATTCAGATTCAACTATCTCAAAAACAACTCTTGAACCTATATTGTATCTTTCTAACATATTTAGTATATATTCAGACATTTGAATTTCAAGTATATCTTTGATAGATAGATTTATGGAGAACTCTACATCTTTGTCTTTAAACATCTCAAATGATTGGCGTATTACAGCTCTAGTGATATCAAAGTATTGTCTAGTCTGCTTTGCAACTTCAAGGAAAAAGAACGGAGAGATGATTTTATCACCGTCTCTCATGCGTACTAAAGATTCATACTTCTCATAAACTAAATTAGAGTTATTTACAATCGGCTGATAGTAAGTGATGATATTATCTTTTTTGATTGCATCGGAGAGTTTCTTCGCCCAGTGAATATTCTCTTCATACATTTTGTTAAGAGATTTTGACTCATCATATACTAAGTAGTCGGCATTGCTTTTTTTTGCGATTTTAAGAGCCATGTTAGCACTTGAGAGTAGGTGCTCTTTATCTTCAAAAGAGATTCCGCAGCTGCATGATATAAGTATCTCTTCATTTCGTACGCTAAATTTCTCTTTGATAAGATCAAGTATGCTTTTAACCTTTTCTACTAATGCCTCTTCTGAATAATTGGTAGCAAGAGTGATAAACTCATCTCCTTGAAGTCTATAAAACTTGAAATTTTCATCATATGAGAGTTGATTGTATATTTTTTCTGCAATTGACTTGATAATCAAGTCACCGAATTCATGTCCGTAAAAATCATTGATTTGTCTAAAGTTGTCGATGTTAAAAATTGCCGCAGAGAGATTTTCAAGTTTTTGCATATCTTGGTTAAGCCTAAACCTGTTTCCACATCCGGTCAGCGGATCTGTTTTTGCTTTTTTTTCAAACTCTTTTCTTTGTTCTATTATCTCTGTTATATCATACCGTATAGCCAAATATTCTACGATGTTGCCATCTAAATCTTTAATGGGAATTATTGTTGTTTTTGTCCAAAAATCTTTACCTTGTTTCGTTTTATTTTTAATAATGCCTTGCCATACATTTGCACTTCCTATAGTTTCCCAAATGTTTTTATACATCTTCGTTGATGTCTCTGTAGAGCTTAAGACATGATGAGTTTTACCGATAATATCTCTCAATTCGTAACCGCTAATCTCTAAAAATTTATCGTTTGCATAAGTAATGATTCCGTTCTTATCAGTTCTTGAGAGAATGGTGCTCATGTCCATAGCTTTTTCATACTCTTTTGAGAGATGTATGGAGTAATCAAAATTTTTATTTGAGAGTTTGAGTTGATTTTCAAAATATTGCGTTATCTGCTTTTGTTGTGTTATATCTGTTCTGATACCTATATACTCTACGATATTGCCGTCTCCGTCCATAATAGGATTTATGATAGCTTTCATCCAGTAGGATGAGCCGTTTTTATTGCGGTTTTTAACTTCACCGATCCACGGCTGTTTGAGATGTTTTATGGTATGCCACATATTTTTAAAGACATCTTTTTCCATATCAGGATGTCTTATAATGCTGTGAGGCTTTCCTAAAAGCTCCTCTTTCGAGTAACCGCTTATTTTGCAAAATTCATCGTTTACATAAGTGATAATGCCTTTAGCATTTGTTTTTGAGACGATGAAGCTTCTATCAACGGTCTGTTTATATTGACCCAGAAGTGCATCCGAGAGTGAATACTTGTCTTCTAGAATATTTGCAGAGAAGAGAATCTGTCTTATGGTATAGACAACCATAGTCGTAACGACCACACATGAAGCGATTAAAAAGAATATTAGAGATACCATTTTGTAAAAAACAGTATCTAATTTTTCATTTATAAGTTGATTTACTTTGTTAAAAAGCTCGTCTTCTGCTTTTTTTAGCAGATTGATGCTCTGTGTTGATTTTTCAAACCAGTAAGATGGCTCGACATAGAAATTTTTACTATTTTTATTTGTTAAAGCAATATTTATCATTCTGTATGTTTCATCTACAGCTTCACCACCAAAAGTATTATTATAAAAATTTAGCATATCTTTTGGGACGATTATTTTGAAGTTTTCTATATCAACTTCAAATAATTTCTGATACTCTTTAACCGATATAAAAGTATCATCTAAAAATTTGTTTGTAATAAAAACATCCATTAATGTTGCTCTGGTTCGTCCCATGTTCTCCTTTGCAGAGGTAAGATAGGTATGCGCTTGGATGTAATTTCTATTCTCCTTGTCATTCATCATAGTAGGTATGATTTTTATAAAATCAAGAAGATAAGATATGTTTTTTGTATAGTAGTTTTTAGCATCTTTTACGGGTAAAGAAATTAAATGTGCATCGGCTCTTGACTTAATGTCTTTTAAAATATTTAAGATGTAGTTGTCGCTATTTTTGGTAATTTTTAAGAAAGTAATTTTTGCATTTTCGATTGCTTTGTTTGAATTTTCTCTTGCTGCCGTTAATTTTTCATCTTTTTCATTAAGATTGTCGCTGGCAATAAGTTCTGCCGTCAAACCTCTCTCAATCTGTAAAGAGTGAATGACTTTTGATATTGCTTCAGCCTCAAGAATGCGGTGTTTTGTAAGAGAAAGATTTTTTTTATTTTTATATAGTTCAAAAAGAACCATTGAAGAGAGAGCTATAACAAAAAGCAGAGGAATAGTCGATAACAATAGTAATTTCGATTTTAAATTTAAGTTCATAATTTAATTTCCTGATTTAAAAAAAGAATAAGTACTCTATCATAACTATTATTACAAAAATGTTAATAAATGACAAAATTGTAACAGAATTAAATTGTGATTGATAAGATAGTTGCTATTTGTGGGATAAGGAGTATTTTTTATTTCGATTATAAATGTTACAATAACTAAAAATATAAGGAAAGTATATGCCACTATTAGACAGTTTTAAAGTTGACCATACAATTATGAATGCCCCTGCAGTTCGTCGTGCAAAGGGGATGAAAACGCCAAAAGGGGACGATATAACCGTCTTTGACCTAAGATTTGTTCAGCCAAACAGAGAGATTTTGTCTTCTGAGGGAATTCATACGCTAGAACACCTTTTTGCAGGATTTATGAGAGACCATTTAAATAGCGATAGTGTAGAGATTATAGATATCTCTCCAATGGGCTGTCGCACGGGATTTTACATGAGCCTTATAGGCACTCCGGATGAAGCTAACGTTGCCGAGGCATGGAGAGCTTCTATGGAAGATATACTTAAAGTTAAAGAGCAAAAAGATATTCCGGAGCTCAATGTTTACCAGTGCGGAACTTACAAAATGCACTCGCTCAATGATGCCAAAGAGATAGCTCAAAATGTTTTGAAAAGAGGTATAGGCGTGATGGATAACGATGCAATCGCACTTGATGAGTCAAAGGTAGAAAAGTAAAATGTATATTTTAATTCCGATGAGTTCTCAGGATGCACAAGAAGCAGCCATAACAAAAATAGATGATGCAAAAAGCTGGGTTCAGATACTTTTAGAAGAGGGTGAAGTTGTCGAGGTTGCGTTTAATGAAGATAAAGACGGCTTTGAAAATTTTAGCGAAGTACTAATAGTGATGGACGATAACGAGTATGTTTGGCCCTTTATCGAGCTTAACATGATGATTTTGGTGGCGCATACGCAAAGAAACATCGATGAAATCATGGAAGCGTTTTTGTTTAGAGAGCTTAATGAGTTGGCGTATTGATAAACAGAATTTATGACAAATTTAGAACAATTTAAAAAGCTTTTTAATCCGCTTCCGGGCAATCACTATCTGCATGTCACAACCGCTTTAGATGATATAGCGTTTTTATTTGAAAAGGCGATGCAGGATGTAGGCGGTAAATTTGATTTGGTAATATACGACCAAAATAATTTACAAGCAGATTTAAAACTTCCATACACAAACATACAACATGTCAAAGATTTTAAAAAACCGTTTCGTTCTCTTCCAAGAGACCATGACATAGTTGTTTTAAAAGACTTTTTTTACGCTCACGAAAATCAAAAAATGATTTTAAAACTTGCATATCTGACACTCGCAAATGCCGCAAACATAATAATTATAGAGAAAAAAGGCGTTATGGATATTGGGGCAGTGAAAGCTATGTTAGAAGAGTATGAATTTCGTGCTCCAAACGAGATAGATATCATAGACGGCTACGATCTAATAATAGCAAAAAAGATGCATATGTGGGGCAATGGGTTATAGTAATTTTTATGCACCAATGAAATAGGCTATAAATATCTATGTTCATTGGGTTTTATACAAAAAAGAAAATATTTTCTGAACCACTTTTATACACTTTTTACCACTTTGCAGTACATATAAAAGTACATAAATTTCTTTTGACCTGTTATATTTGTCAACAGCGGAGTTAAATTCGGCAGAAATTCGTAAAAAATATTACGAATTGTAACCTTAAGCAAAGGGGGGGGTATACAACACTATTTGAGTTTTCATATAAAGATATTGAAAATTCCGATAAGAGGTACTGGGAGATAATAAGAAACTAGATTATGAAAATGTATAGTTCATATATTTCGATATAATTTATAAATTATTTAATTAGGATTGTAAAAATAACTGTTCAAAGACGAATAAAAGGGTAATTATTGTTTCTAGATATAATAATTTTACATGCGATTTGATAGAAGTATTAAATGATAAGTTTCAACAAAAATCTTTCTGGACAACATATAAGGGGTCTTCTGATTCTTCGACAAACTTCACTCTTTTACAACGGCAGCTTGGAAATAGTCTTATGTTATTTACTGGAACTAACACTCAAATTCATGAGAGAAAGATAATTATAGGTAATTTAATTGTGGAGCTGGATGATGATTTTAATAAAATAACAGCTGATTTAGATACTTGGACTTGTAATTGTAGTGTGGATAAAATTTTAGCGACTAAGTTAGCATCTAAGCAAAATACATTAAGGCGTAAATACTCATGATAAGTTTAAGACTATGAAGATTTTGTGGTTTGCTAACAACATAACAGCTTATTAAATCAATGAGAATATAGAAAAAAATTCAAATTCTTGTAAATTTATGTTTTCTCTAAATACTATGATCAGCAAATGAATATTCAAAATACCTAAAAATAATAATTTTAGATGGGTAAGTGCGTAATGTATGGAAATGGGTTGTAAAAAATAGGTATTCATCTGTGGTAGTGTGGTTTTATCTTTTTGAGATTTTACTAACTTTTTTGGTATACTATGGGTATGAAATTTGAATACGATGAGAATAAATCACACATAAATGAACAAAAGCACGGAATCAATTTTGATGATGCGCAGCAATTGTGGAGTGATGAAAATTTACTAGAAGTAGCTTTGAATTTTCCAGATGAGCCTCGCTTTATCTGTATCGGAAAAATAGGGGAAAAACATTTCTCAGCTATTATAACTTATCGAGCGAATGTAATTCGCATTATATCTATTAGAAGATCACGCAAAGAGGAGATAGCACATTATGAAAACAGCTAAAGAGTTTGACGAAGTATTTGATAGTGGTGAGGATTTATCAGAGTTTATCGATTATTCAAAAGGTCGCAGACCAAACTTAGAACAAAAAAGGGTGAATTTAGATTTGCCTTTATGGATGATAGAGCGACTGGATCAAGAAGCTAGACGTTTAGGTGTAGCAAGGCAAGCGATTATGAAGATGTTTTTAGCCCAGCATCTTGAAAAAGTAGGGTAAATTATAAAAAGTGAACTTATAAGACAGGATAAAATAGCTATATTTAACGATGAACTCCACTCAATGGTTTTAAGCGAAGACGGAAGCTATACTGCCTACTCAAAAGAGTATGGCGAACACTACCACTCTACAAAAGACGGTGCACTTTATGAGTCGCTTGTCAAACATGTAGAGCCTGCGTTTAAGATAAAGCAAAATCAAGATGAGATAAATATTTTAGATATCTGTTTTGGTTTGGGGTTTAATAGTTTGGCTGCTATCTACTACCATAAAAAAAATGCTCTTACTTCCAAACTAAATATTTTTTCGCCGGAGTTAGATGCCTCTTTAGTGAAATCTCTGCTAAATTTCAGCTATCCAAAAGAGTTTGATGACCTTTTGCATATCGTTACAAATCTTGTAAAAAACGGGGTTTATGATGAAGAAAATCTACATGTAGAGCTTTTTTTAGGCGATGCAAGAGAGTATCTGAAAAAATTTCCAAAAGAGAAGTTTGACATTGTTTATCAAGATGCTTTTTCTCCCTCTGCAAATCCTGCTTTGTGGACTAAAGAGTATTTTAGCGACATTAAAAACATCATAAAAGAAAATGGTATTTTAACTACATACTCAATTGCACTTCCGACAAGATTGGCTCTTTATGAGAACGGTTTTCATCTATACATCAACCAAGGAGAAGGTTTTAGAGATGCGACGATTGCCTCTTTAAGTCCGCTTAATGGGTTTGTGGGCGTAGATATGGAACATAAGATAAAGTGCAATCCGAATGCTCTCTCGCTTAGGGATTGATAACCTCTAAAAACTGCTCCCCAAACTGCTCAAATTTCTTCTCTCCGACACCGTTTACCTCAAGCATGCTCATTTTGTCGTAGGGTTTGCAAGAAGCTAGATTTTTAAGCACCTTATCCGAGAAGATGATATATGCCGGAACTTTAAGTTCGCCAGCCAACATGGCTCTTTTTGCTCTTAGTTTTTCAAAAAGTTCTTCATCAAAATCTGCCGCTTCATCTCTTTTGACTTTTTTCTCTTTAACATCTATCTCAAGTCTTGAGGATTTTATAAACAGCTCTTTTTTACTTTTTAAAATCTCCACCGCTTCTTGTGTAAGTTTAAGTGCACTAAACTCGCCAATAAGCAAGATTTTCAGCTCTAAAAGTCTCTCTAAAATGATAAACCACTCTTTTTTGCTAAGGTGTAAGCCTATATTGTAAACGGATAGTTTATCTGCAGAGTTCGCTAAAATCTTCTGCTCCTTTGAGCCTCGCAAAACATCGATAATGTAGTTTTTTCCAAAAGTTTGATCTGTTTTATAAACCGCACTAAGAAGCATTTGTGCCTCTTTTGTAATGTTCTCTCTTTTTGCGTCGCTCTGCAAACAGTTGTCGCATCTATCCATGCACTCATCAAGTGTGTCGTCAAAATACTCTGCCAGCTGTTTGTGAAAGCAGATTTCGCCTGTTGCATACTTGTAAATTTTGTCTATTTTTTGAGACAGATGCTCTTTGTACTCTTCATTTTGTATCTCTTGTAAAAACCTTTTGTGTTGCGTCATGTCGCCTGCATTAAAGAGCAGAAGAACCTCGCAATCCTCGCCGTCACGTCCTGCCCTTCCTATCTCTTGATAGTAGTTTTCAAGCGATTTTGGCAACGACATGTGCGCTACAAAACGGATGTCGCTCTTATCTATTCCCATTCCAAAAGCGATGGTGGCTACCATGATGTTTACCTTGTCGTTTACAAAAATCCTAAAATTCTGCTCTCTTACATGTTGCGGAAGTCCTGCATGATAAGGGAGTGATTTATAGCCGTTTGTGTTTAGATAAATGCTTAACTCTTCAGCTTTTTTTCTAGAACTCACATAGATGATTCCGCTCTCATTTTTATGGCGGTGTAAAAAAGCTTTGAGTTGCAAATGCCCATTGCTAACTCTTCGCTGGGCTGAGATGAAGATATTTTTGCGAAAAATTTTGCCTTTTAAAAGGAGCGGATTTTCTAGCCGCAACTCTCGTAAGATGTCATCGGTTACATGGTCGGTTGAAGTTGCCGTAAAAGCACAGATTGACGTGTTTGGAAAGTTGGCTCTTAAATTTCCCAAAGCTCTGTAATCGTCCCGAAACTCATGCCCCCATTGAGAGATACAGTGAGCTTCATCGACTACAAAAAAGTTTATATTTAACCCTCTTAGAATGTTAATGGTCGATTGGTTGTTTAGCCGCTCCGGAGAGAGGTATAAAAATTTCAGCTCACCGCTGTAGGCTCTTTGAATTATCTCATTCACTTCATCATGGCTTTGAGCCGAACTTATCATGTCGGCACTGATTTTTTGAGCTTTTAGAGCCGATACCTGATCTTGCATAAGTGCGATAAGAGGGGAGATAACAATGCTGATACCGTCTTTTAGCAGAGTCGGAAGTTGATAAACAAGCGATTTTCCACCACCTGTCGGAAGAATCATCAGCAAATCCCTATTTGCTAAAACTGCATCGACTCCCTCTTCTTGAAACTCCCTAAAACTGTTATGCCCAAAGGCGTCTTTTAAGATTTTATATTTCAAGGATGTACTTAGTATCTTGCCGAGATAGAGTCGACATCATCCCAAGTGAGGCTGTTTTTTTTGTGAGAGATAATGTGTGCGACATATCTTGCAAACATATCCGTCTCAATGTTTACATGTGAGCCTTTTTTATAGTTTTTAAAAAGCGTCTCTCTCATAGTATGCGGAATGATGGTAAGCCTAAAACTCTCATCAAACACCTCATTAACGGTCAAACTAACACCGTCAACAGTTATAGAGCCTTTGGGAATGATATAAGGGATAAATTTTTTATCAACCTTTATAAAAACATCAAAAGAGTTGCCGTTGTTTTTAATCTCTTTTATCTCTCCCATAGCGTCCACATGCCCTTGAACAACATGCCCTTCAAATCTATCGCCCATCATCATGGCAGGCTCTATATGAACTTCATTTTTGTAGTTCTCCATCGCCAAAAGCTTTTGGCTCTCAGGAGATAGCTCAACGCTAAAACCGTCATCTAAAACCTCCACGACGGTCAAACAAGCTCCGTTTATGGCGATAGAATCGCCCAGCTTTGCCTTATATTTTGCACGAATAGTAAGTTTGCTTCCGACTAAACTTTTAACATGTGCGATTTCGCGTATCAATCCTGTGAACAATTGTTCTCCTTAAAATACAATCTTGCCCTCTTCTTGAAGACCTTTTATTATCTCTTTTGCTTTGGCATGCCCATTGTAGGCAGCTTTTCGACATAAATCAAGTGCAGTATCATGGTTTTGTTCGCATCCAATCCCTTGATCATAAAGCAGTCCCAAGTTGTAAAGCCCCTCAGCCAGAGATCCATCAGCCGCTTTTTTAAAGCAGATAAAACATCTTGCTTCATTTTTCTCTACGCCGTGACCCTCTTTGTATAAAACGCCCAAATTGTTAAAAGATTGCAGGTGTCCTCTTTTTGCTCCCTCTTCGTACCAAAAAGCAGCTTCCGAGTAGTTTTGAAGACATCCCAAACCTCTCTCAAGCATAAGAGCGACTTCATACATGGCAGGCGGAACTTCTCTGATTGCGGCTTCCATGAAGAGTTCATGAGCCTTAAACTGGTTATGTTCCACTCCGGCAAGCCCGTTCATGTATAAAATTGCCAAGTTATAAAGGGCATAGGGCTGTTTTATCTCTGCGGCTTTTTCATAAAGCTCCAGCGTTTTTGCATTATTTTTCTCACACCCTTGAGCGTTTTGGTGCATGTATCCCAAAGATGTCATAGCATCTGCATTGCCCTCGTTTGCCAATTGCGTATAGAGTTCAAATGCGCTCTTAAAATCCTGTTTATTGTATGCATCGTGTGCTTTTTTTATCATCTTATTTAGACCATATTTATAATATTTGTCCAAATGATACTCAAAAATGATAAAATTCGCTTTAAGACAGACGGAGCAGTGTATGAATTATGATGTAATAGTAATCGGTGGCGGTCATGCGGGAGTGGAAGCTTCGCTCTCATGTGCAAGAATGGGTAGTAAAACTTTGCTAATTTCCATGTTGGCGGAAAATGTCGGTGCAACGAGTTGTAACCCTGCAATCGGCGGTTTGGCAAAGGGACATTTAGTGCGTGAGATTGATGCACTGGGCGGTGAAATGGGACTTATAACCGATGAAGCAGGAATCCAGTTTCGCATACTCAACCAGACAAAAGGTCCGGCAGTTCGTGGAAGCCGTGCTCAGATAGACATGGACAGATACCGTGTAATCGCTAGAAACAAAATCCTAACCACTCCAAACCTTGATTTGGTTCAAGAGATGGCAGAGTCGCTTATCATCGAGGATGGCGAAGTAAAAGGTGTCAAAACTAACCTTTTAAATGAGTACGGTGCAAAAAAAGTAGTTATTACCAGCGGAACATTTTTGCGAGGCGTTATCCATGTGGGCGAGATAAAGCAGGTAGGCGGACGGTTTGGAGAGCAGAGCAGTGAAGGACTTAGTCATTCGCTTAAGTCATGTGGTTTAGAGATGGGAAGACTTAAAACCGGTACATGTGCCAGAGTTGAAGCTTCATCCATTGATTTTTCGGTTATGGAGAGACAAGACGGGGACGAGATTCCAAGCCCGTTTAGTTTTAGAAATGACCGTGAAGAGTTTAGAAAAACTAAAAAGCAAATTCCGTGCTACATCGCTTACACAAACGAAAACACTCATAACATTATAGAGAGCAATTTTTACCGTGCGCCGCTATTTACAGGACAAATTGAGGGAACAGGACCTAGATACTGCCCGAGTATCGAGGATAAAATCAACCGTTTTCGTGATAAAGACAGGCATCATCTTTTTATCGAGCCGCAAACTTTTGAAAATACTGAGTGCTACATCAACGGTATGAGCACATCGCTTCCGCCGGATGTTCAACAGCAGATGATTCACTCCGTTAAAGGTATGGAAAATGCAAAAATAGTTCGTTACGGCTATGCTATCGAGTATGATTTTGTAGATCCTAGAGAGTTAAAGCATTCGCTTGAGACTAAAAAAATCAAGGGACTCTATCTTGCAGGACAGATTAACGGAACAACCGGTTACGAAGAGGCAGCCGCTCAAGGACTAATGGCAGGGATAAATGCAACTCTGAGTCTGCAAAACAAAGAGCCGTTGGTTCTTCGCCGTGATGAGGCTTACATCGGCGTTTTGATAGACGATTTGGTCACAAAAGGGACAAAAGAGCCGTACCGTATGTTCACATCCCGTGCCGAGTACAGATTGCTTCTGCGTGAAGAGTCGGCAGATACGAGACTAAGCCGATATGGGCATGAGATAGGTCTTATAAGTGATGAGATTTATAAGAGAGTTATGTTAAAAGATGAGCAGATTCAAGATGGAGCTAAGCTTTTAATCGAGACGTTCTTTACGCCCAATAAAGAGTTTATTTCATTTTTAGAATCCATAGGCGAAGAAAAAATCAGCGACACAATAAGTGCGCAACAGCTTGTTGCAAGAAAGAGCTTTGATATAGAGAAGATGGTAAAACTTGTACCTGAATTGGCAAAATATGAGCCTTATATTTTAGAAGAGATTTTGGTAGAGGGAAAATATGCCCGTTATGTAGAAAAACAGAGTGAAGAGATACAAAAGATGAAAAAATATCTCAAGGTTGAGATTCCTCAAAGTTTTGATTTCAAAAGCATAAGCGGTTTAAGTAAAGAGATAGTAGAAAAACTAGAGTCATTTAATCCGCCTACACTTCAAGCTGCCTCACAAATCAGCGGGATAACTCCTGCCGCAATTGAGATTTTGCATATATTTATAAAAATCCATTGTAAGAAACAAGAAAGTTCGATAATGGCTAAGAAAGATTGATAATATGCAACGTAAAGTTTGAGAATGGATGTTTAGATTGTGAGTAAGTCTAATAAAATCATTCCTGAGTTTATGTTGGATAGCCCAAATGATACTTTTATGTTTCTTATGCCACTTAGTCTAAAACCGGACGATGAAGATATTGGAAATAGCTATTTCGAAGTTGTGGTCAAAAATTTAACTACAAAAGAACACTTTACTACTCTCATATCCCCAGAAGTATTTTTTACTCATTTTAAACTCCATAAAGCCTACAAAGCAGCAAAATTAGATAAAAAAGCTAATAAGTATATTAAAACAGAAAAACAGAAATATAGGGTAGATACGAGACTTTCTAAAGAGCAATATAACACTACTTTAGGTAAATATTTAGATAATAACCAAATAGGAGAGTTATTAGGTTATAAATATACATACATGACTGAAGCTCAAAATACTTCTTGCTGTCTGATAAAAATTTGGGATGATGTTAACTTAATTATTCCTCACTCTGTAATAGCTATATATTATTATTACCGCTCAACCGTTTTAAGAGAAGCAACTTTAAGATGTGATTTAAGCGATTTATATTATGGGTATGATTGCAACCCAGATGACGCATCTATAATCATTCCAAAATATGTACCGGAGAATGATGCTCCATTTATTCATAGATTTCTATGTCAAGATAGTGCCGTTGATAATTTTGAGAAAATAGGAACATATATAAACTCATATATACGAATGCTAAAAGATAAAACATCAGTTGAGCAAGTTGAATCAGTCCCTATAAAAGCAAAGTTTCCGGTAGAAGATAAATTTTCTATAACATGTATGGTTAGTAACTTTTATCATGAAGGGAAATATTATAAATATGTTCACGAAATACTTGATGATGATTCAGATATAGGCTTTTCAAAGTTTACAACTTTTATACAAGGCAAAAATATCATAACCGAAATAGATGATATAGATAAGCTACCAACAGTACCGGTCACAAAGCCGGATACTACAGAACGTTTAAAATCAGAGTATGCAAGCAGGAAATATAAGCATAATACGGTTACTAGCAATAGAAAAAACAAGTGCAGTAGTTTAGCTAATGTCGAAATTTTAACTGATAAGATAACTGATGAGGAAGCTCTTGAGAAATTAAAAATAATGGAAGAAACTTTATCCAATGAAGAGGTTGACCAAAGTTTAACGGATTCATCCGGTAATGGAGAGAAAAAAACTCGAAAAACCAGAGTTTCATCAAAAGGTAAAGAATTCCAAAAGATGAGCACTACAGAGTATACACATAACTTTGATGAGTTTCATAAATACATGGATTACATGCGTACACAAAAAGCTATAGAAAACCTAGTTGTACATGAGAATCAAAAAATGGCTACAGTATATAACGGTGAGAATGGGAATGCAAATCCAAAATGTACGATGTACGGCAGAGAAAGACAATATATTACTGCAACTTTCAAATATACAGACAGCTATGTAGGGTTGCTTGAGTTAGAAAATGTAGCTGCAACAAGCACATGGGTTATTAGCTCAAAAGAACCTATAAGTAATACAACTTTTCAAAGATTCTTAAATTATTATGTTGATGAAAATATGTCAATTGATGACCTTAGAAAAAAGTATGACGGTCGTAGTGGTGGTATAAAGTTTAAAACTAAAAATCATGAGCGTACTGAAGATCTTAAAGAAACTATTATGGCAAAATGGACAGCTCGGATACTTTCAAAAGTAACAATATTATAATTTTGTTAATATAGGTTGTTATTAAATAACAAAATAAGTAAAAGAAAGAATATAATCAGTCTATGGATTCTAAAACAGCTAAGAAAATAAAGAGTAAAAATACTACAATTGAACTCTTATTAGGTAAGGCTATGTGGGCAAAAGGCTTACGTTATAGAAAAAATTGCAAAGATATTTTCGGCAAGCCCGACTTTTGTTTTAGAAGTAAAAAGATTGCTATTTTTTGCGACAGTGAGTTTTGGCACGGTAAAAAGTTTCTTGACGGTGAAAAGTTTCAAACAAATCAAGGTTTTTGGGAAGCAAAAATCAAACGAAACATTGAAAGAGACAAAGAAGTAAACCGAAAACTCAAAGAAGATGGATGGATTATTCTGAGATTTTTTGGTGAAGAGATTAAAAAGAATACCGATTTAGCGGTAGAAAAAATTTATAAATTATCAGGGAAGTAAATGGCAGGTTTTAAGGCGAGAGCAAGAGCATTGGATATGTTGGGACGCCAGCAAATATCCGGTATTCCTACAGCAATAAGTGAGTTATTTAAAAATGCTTACGATGCTTATGCGGATAATGTAATAGTAGACTATTTTAGGTCTGATGGATTACTTATTCTCCGCGATGATGGTTTTGGAATGACCAAAAGTGAATTTGAAAATCGATGGCTTACAATAGGTACGGAAAGTAAAGTAAAAAGTGAATTCGGTGGATTAAAAGATATAAAAATTCCAGAAGGAAAAACCTTACGTCCTGTAATGGGAGAAAAAGGGATTGGTAGACTTGCGATTGCAATGTTGGGAAGTCAGGTGTTGATCCTCACTAAAGCACAAAGAGGAGATGAAAGTCATAACTATGTTGTGAGTTTCATAAATTGGCGCTTATTTGAGTTGCCGGGATTAAACCTTGAGGATATTTATATTCCGATTGAAGAGTTTGAAACATTTCCGACACATGATCAAATCCAAAAAATTATTGTTGAAACAAGAACATACATTGAGAAATTAGCATCTAAAGTTACTAAAGATGCTATGGATGTAATTCTAAAAGATTTGAATGCATTTGAGGATTTTAATATTGAAAAAAGAGAACGAAATTTACAGGAACCATGTAAATTTATAAATGATTCGACGGGAACACGATTTTATGTTTTTCCATCTAATCCACTTATCCTCGATGATTTAGAAGATAATACAATTGATGATGATGCTGCAAATTTAAAAAAGATGCTTATTGGCTTTACGGATGATGTTATGCCAGAACATAAAAAAATTCCATTAAAAACGCATTTTAGAGATTATAAATACCCAGAATACTTTGAAGATGTTATTGCTGATAGTAACTTTTTTACAGAAGAAGAATTTAATAATGGCGATCATCTTTTCATAGGTACATTTAATCAATACGGTCAATTTATTGGTAAGGTCAAAATATTTGGTGAAGAACAATTCAAAGAGTATGTTATTCCTTGGACAAAAGGTAATGGCAAGCCAGTTGCATGTGGAGCATTCAATATGGTTGTTATGACAATTCAGGGCAAACAATCTGAGTCTTTATTGAATAAAGAAGTTCATTCTATAATGGAAGATAAATTATACAAGTATGGTGGATTATATGTTTATAAAGATGGTATAAGAATTCTTCCATATGGTAATAATAAACATGATTTTTTAGATATAGAGTATCGAAGAAGTAAGCATGCAGGGGATTATTATTGGTCATATAGAAGAACTTTGGGTGCTATTAGACTTGAATCCGGTCAAAATGACAACTTAAAAGAAAAAGCAGGACGAGAAGGATTTCAGGAAACTAAAGCTTTTCGAGATATGCGGGACATATTAATTAATTTTTTTATTCAAACCGCAAAAGATTTTTTTAACGATAAGGGTGAATATTCAGATTATTATGTAAAAGTAAAGTCTGATAATATTAAGCGTGATGAATTAATTAAAAAAGAAGAGAAAAAAAAGAAAGCGAAAAAAAATGAATTTTCGAGAGAGCTTTACATAATTTTAGACTCTATTGAGAATAAAGAGCACGAAAAAAATTGTACTTCTATTGTAGCTAAGTTAAATCATGTATTATTGGAAGTTGATGCAACTGAGGATAAAGAAATAGCGGCGCTGAAGTTAATTGACGCAGAACGAAAAGCTTTTGACGAGTTATACAGAATAAAGAGTAATTTTGCTCTTTCAAAACCTCGTGGTATGTCAATGGGGAAAAAAGTAGAACAAGATTATATATTTTATAAAAATGTAATGAGTCAAATTGATATGGACACCTTTCAAGAGACATATAGAAATATTGAGTTATTGATTGGTGAGAAAAGTAAAAATGCTAAGCTTGAATTAAACAGACGACGACGAATTGAAGAGAGTTTAACAAGGCTTTCAAAAGATGCTAAAAAACAAATTCAAGAACAAGTAAAAACTACAGATGGAACTTTATTTGATGTTAAAGAAAATGTAGAGAGAACAACGAAAGAGAGTTTAAGAACCGTAGAAAAAGTTATTCGAGATATAAATTTTTCATTAGCACAAACTGATTTTCAAGATATGAACGAAAATGATATTTTTACATGGCGCATGAATATAGAAAACCAAATTGTATCGGTTATGGAAAACGAAAAAAGAGAGCTAGAAATCATTCAGACCTTACTTGATACAGTGAAATGGGAAAAAGATGAAGAAGGTAATATTGCTTCTTATATTGATGTTTTAGAAGCAAATGATTCAAAACTTTATGAGTTGACCGAAAAAGCAGAATTAGATTCAGATTTGGCACAATTAGGTATGGCTATTCACGTTATTAATCATGAATTTGATGCAAGTATTAAAATGGTAAGAGAAAATCTTCGACGGCTCAAAGCATGGGCAGATGTGAATCAAGGCTTAGGTGGAATATATTCAGGTATAAAAAATAGTTTTGACCATTTGGATAGTTACTTGACACTTTTTACACCTCTTAACCGTAGACTACAAAGAAAAGCAACAGATATAAAAGGACATGAAATAGAAGAGTTTATCTTGAAACTTTTCGGAGAACGGTTTAAAAGACATAATATTGAAATAAAAAGTTCTAAAGCTTTTAGACAATCGATTTTGAATACGATTCCGTCTTCAATTTATCCTGTTTTTGTAAATATTATTGATAATGCTACTTACTGGATTAAAGGCAAAGCTGAGAACGGAATTATAGATTTAGATCTAGATAATTATGGCTTTATAATTTCTAATAATGGTGCGTCTATTTCTGAAAGAGACCGTGAAACGATATTTGAGATGGGTTTCACTAGAAAACCGGGCGGAAGAGGCTTAGGATTACATATCTCGAATGAAGTTCTTAGAGAACAGGGTATGTCATTGGAAGTCATAGAGCCAAAAGCGGGATTCAATGTTTCATTTAGAATAGTCAAACCGAGGGATGTATAATGAATGAATTTTTAGGTATTTCAAGAGGTGTTGTTGAAGACTTTTTACAAACGGCAGTTTTTTTAGATGATAGAGCCAAATATGCTGATAATACTAATTATTCTGTAGTTGAAAAGGAAATGAACATATCTTCTAATGAATCTCTATTAAATGTAGATAATATTATTAAAATCTATAAAACACATGGTGTAATATATGTTTTAAAGCAAGCTATTGATGAATTTAAAATATTTAAAAATCCTGAAAAGCAAGATGATTATGTAGAAACCAATCTTGATGAAGAAAATCCATTTTATGCAATCCCTCCAAAAGATATTGGCAGTGATGTGTCAGAACATGATTTAGATGCGAAAACGATAGTTAATACATTTATGGAAAAAGGTATTGTTTGCTCTGTGATTCAGTGTGAGCAAGCTACGTTTGAAGACAAGCGTGAGAGTTACATTAGGCTTATGAAAAAAGCTGATATCATTGTGCTGGATTGGGATTTATTCGCAGATGGTGGAGAAAGAATTATTGGGATTATAAAAGATTTAATCAATACCGATGAACGTTTACATGAACTTCGATCAATCGTTATCTATACAGCAAATGATTTAGAGACTGTTAAGTCAAAACTTATAAAAATCGATGTTAAATTTGAAGATAATAAGTATGTTTCAAATAATAAGTTATTTACAACCGTTAGCCTCTTCAATAAGGAGTCGAGTAGTGCGATTGAAGCTAGAACAGCTAAATTTAATGAACTTGTTGAAGAATGTATAGGTGAATTTACAGAAACTTTTCACGGTATTGTACCAAATGTAGCTATGGCCTCAATTTCAGAAGTACGAAAAAATACACATAAGTTGCTAGGAGTATTAAATAAAAATTTAGATCCTGCATATTTAAGTCACAGAACTTTATTGGAAGCACCAGAAGATGCTGAGAGGCATATTGAAGAAATAATTATTGGTGAAATTGAGTCTATGATTCACGGAAGTGAAATAGGTAAACATGCTGAGATAGATAAAATTAAAAAAGCTCCAATTATTCAAGACAAAAAATACCAAAATATAGATTTTGTTGACTGTCTGAAAGACGGAACGGAAATAAAACTAGATACTGGGTCAAAAAAAGTTAAGAAAGAGAAGTGCCAAAAATTTATTAAAGATATTCAAACCTGTTATACAAAAGAATGGTATCTTGAAGAAGCAGATGCAAAAATATCTGAACAAAATTTTGCAGTACTAAGCAGTTTGGTAACAGAATATATATCTAATCCATATTTGATGTTGGGTGTAATAGTAGAAAAAGCATCAAATAAATATTTGTGTATGCAACCTCGATGTGATAGTATTCGTTTAGGAAATGAAACAAATTTCATATTTTTACAACTTGTAAGAGATAATAAGAATTTTGATATTGTTTTAAGAGATGGTAGTAAATATAAATTAAAATATAGCTTGAAAAATCGGCAAAATTTTGCTTTTAATCCTGATTCAGTAGCTAAAAAAGTTTTATTCACAGATTCAAAAATATTACAAGGTGAAACTGAATTTAGATACATCGCAACATTAAAAAGATTACATGCACAGCGTATCGCAAACGAATTCAGTGCTTATATTTCAAGAATTGGATTGAATGAATCGGAGTACATAAGAAGAAATAGCCCAAGAACACTTGCTGGTAAAATCTAAATCGAATTTATAAAGTATTTTCCGAAAGCTTCTGCCATCTTAGGCGGTACGGCATTACCGATTTGTTTTGCCACTCTTTGGATGCTAGCATCAAAAAAAATGTAATTCTCAGGAAAGGATTGCAACAAAGCCCCTTCTCTTAACGAAATAGCTCTATCTTGTTCCGGATGTCCATATCTGCCTGTAGAATAACTAAAAAATTTCGTTGTTAATGTCGGGGCAGGTTTTTCCCAACACATCCTTCCATATACATCTTTGTGACCTTCAAAATTTTTATGACATTCTAAAATTAACGAATCATCCCACTCAGTTCTACTACCCCCGTTTTTACTTGTAGAACGAATTCTTTGCATATTTATATCTTTTAAATTAGATGATGTGTGGTTATGTATAGACGGGTGAGATTCTCCTGCTTTTATTGGTAAAATATTTTTAATAACATCACCTACTGTTTTATATGACTTTGTAACACCGTCATATTCACCTTCGGGTATTTGTACTTTACTTTCTTTTGAAGCAAGGACTACAAATCTTTTTCTATTTTGCGGAACACCGTAGTTTTTTGCATTGACAATTCCCGTAGCAACAGAAAACTCCTCATCTTTTAAAGTTTTTAAAAAATATTTTAAATTATCAGGTTCAAGATTGGCAAGTCCTGCAACATTTTCCATAAAAACGAAGTCGGGTTTTGTCTCTTTTACTAAATCTGCAAAGTAAGTTATCAGTGTTCTTCTATGGTCTGTTTTGTCGTTACGGTTTTTATTTTTGAGTGAAAAGGGTTGGCAAGGCGCACAGCCTGCAAGTAAAAATTTTTCTTTATTTGTTTTTCTTGCTGTTTTACTTCCTACAAGGTTGTATATGTCTTTTTTAGTGATTGATTCTACTTTTTTGTCAAAGTATTGAACTTTTAATCCGTTTTTTCGGATATTGTTTTCTTCATATACTTTCTTTAGTGATATGTCAATGTCAAATCCGGCAATTACATCTATTCCTGCATCGAGCAATCCTCTCGTTACTCCACCTGCTCCACAAAATAAATCTATTGCTTTAATTTTCATTAAAAAACTCCTAGCGTATTGGTAATCATTTTACCAAAAATTAGATTAATGATAGCTTATATTAAGCTATCATGTTATAATATAGCTCTATTAAAGCTATTGGATTAAATTGAACGATAAAGAATTCAGAGAAAAATTAAGAGATTTAGATCTTACTATTACAGAATTTGCAAAGACCTGTGGTGTAGGATATTCAACCGCAAAAGACTGGAAAAGTACCCCTAAATGGGTTCCATTATTGCTTGATTATATTCATATTACACAAAAGATGAACATCAATCATAAAGATGGTGAGCAGCTAATGGCAAAGCTTCAAGCACTTAACGATATTAAAAAAATTATGGCTGATATATAGCTATATTTGTTTATAGATCTTGACAAATTTTTTATTAATAGTTGAATGACACCCAACAACTTCCGCCACACTCTCTTGAGTCACTTTTTCATCTATTCTTTTTAAATATTTTATGGCTCCTGTAACTTCACTCTCACTAATCTCTCTACCGACAGTATTTTGCATGGGAACAATGTCACTTATTGTCTTTTCATACCAAAACGGTATATCTTGAAATTCATGTACAAAATCTCTATGTGTTAGATTATTATCTTGTGTAAATTTTTGAAGATTATGAGGGAAGTCTTGAAATATATGATATATCATCGTAGTTAAAAATAAGTCTTTATATATCGGTCCACTTTTTTTGGAATTATAATGCTCTAACTTTTTACATAATTTGGTATATTCATTAAGCATTGAAAAATTATCTAGTTTGATATTTTTTTGTCTATTTATAAGGTATCTAAGGTGTGAGTATGCTTGAAAAATAACTAAAGAGTTTACTTTCTCATTGCCAATGCAAAAATAACCATTAGTTAGTCCATTCTGAAACCATTGTATAGCTTCTAGCCCTTTATGATATTCATCTGAAATTTTTACAGAACTTGTTAGTCTTAAATCTCTTTCACATTTGTGACAAAAAACTACTTTGTCTTTGACAGGCATTTTTCTTAATCTAACTCTTTCATAGCACACTCCACACCTATCTTGCAAATATATTTTATGTATAGGGCATGCATTGAAAAATAGATAACGCCACTCTTTTCTAAAGAACGGATATTCATCTTCTGCCAAGCACTTTGGACAATACATCAATCCAAAATGAGTTCTTTTGTCTACAAGCTTCCTGATTTGTGCCGGTGGATATAGACAATCATTACAGGTAAAAAGATAACCCTCTTCACTTCGTAGTGAAAGGTCTTGAATAGTTGTGATATCTATGTTGCTTTTTTTGGCAATAATATCCCAAAGTGTTGGGTTATATTGAAAATCTATATCTGTTCTAGTCAGAGCGGGACCCTCATGTCTTATAAAATGGCTAAAAAAATTATTTAATGTCATACCGTGAGCAAATGCGACTCGCGTAAGCCATGAACTAAGCAGTTCATTTTTTTGCGGCTTTGGTGTTATGAGAAAGTTATAATCTTCTACCCAATTAGCATCTCGTATGTACTTAGATTTAGGTGACATGTCATTTTAGGGTAGGTAGATATTTTATATCTTCCAAAGTGATTTTTTCTCTACCTGATTTGATGGCTTTTGTGGCAGCTTTTTTTAGTAGTCGTACGGTCTTGCCTATTAAACCTTCTGATTCATAATAAAGTTTATTTATTATCTCTTCATTCTCTGCAAGGTTAGATGCCTCTTTAAGTGGTAAACACGTTTCGTATGTCGCTACAAAAGACCTGAATTTTTTGCCGTTACTCCACATAGGTAGTTCAATAGATGGAAATCTAGAGTTTGTCTCACCTCTTATAGAAAGTGCAGAATGGGCTTCAAATGTACCTGCTAGAATAATGTTAAGTGAGAGCTGATTGCTAAGTTGTTTTAATACATCTACAAAACTTCTTTGTTTATTAAGATTACCGGTTAATGCACTGTGTATCTCATCTACTAAAATCATTTTTGTATTTAGCTTATCAAGGTAATGACTTACTAGCCTTGCTTTTTCTATGACTTTTTCATTTCGCTTATGTGGCACACATAGCTCATCTAGTATACGGCTATATAGTTTTCCTTCATCAGGTGAAGTTGGAGCTTGAAGATAGATAATCGGAATTTCATGTATCATCTCTTCTTCGTCATTTATATGATCAAACTGAAGTCTGTGCATGTCATAAAACTTTTTTAGAATTGCCGTTTTACCGTTGTTATAGTGACTATATATTAATAAGCCTTCGGGACGCAGCTGAGTTGGTTCATTAAATTTGTCCTCAAGTATTTCAAGCAAAGTCATTGCTGCACCGTAACCAATCCATTTGTCTTGATTGCAATACTCAATTCTCTCTTTTTCGCTTTTGCTTAAATACTCTCTGGCTTCCTCAGTTAATCTTCTATCTTTCATTTTAACTAACAGGATAGTATTCATATCCGTCCTCATCATCTTCAATTAGCTCTTTATTATTGACATTAAGAACAATATCGCTTTTTAGGATTTTAGATTCATAATCCATTGTTTTTTGCATATGCTTTTTGGAACTTTTTTGTCTGCGTACGGTTTTTTGCTCTCTTTTAGCTTTTTCAGAGTATTCAAAAAGCCGATTATACGCTTGAAAAATATCATGTTGCTCTAGCTCTCTGCCGGTAACCTCTTTTTTAGCTTCGGCTATAGATTTTCTGAGCTCCTTAATATTCATAGCAGGTCTGCGAATATCAGCGTAAGGAACTTCTATGTAATTATCTATGTCAGAATCATATAAATATATCTTGCTGATATCTCTTGGGTCTCGTCTGCACAATACATTGTTAGATTTTAAATTTTTATTGAGTTTTTTATACTCTGCGGGTATTATCCACTTTCGAAGAGTTTCTGAAAAATAGGTGATGTAGTCAATTGTAATGCCATTTTTTTGTACTGTACGTTCAGATGCCGGCAAAAGTGCCATTCTTAGTTTAAGTGTATCAGATGGAACGGTCGGTAAAAAAGGTATGGTACCGTCTCCCACGCCTAGTATACCCTGATATAGTTTTTCTTCTGGAGTCATATGAATAGTACCGTGAACTGTTTTATGATAAATATTGATAATAAAATCCGTATACCACTGTTCAAGTTCACTTATCGTCATTATTGCATTTTTGGCTGAGTCGTAAGTCCCTTTTTTCTCAACACTTGAAAAGGTGGTGCCCGGAATTAGATGAGTTTTTTTCATTGAAATGCCTACCAATCTTTCAATTATCCCACCAAAATGACTTCTTGCAACTGGGCGATATATGTCTTTTATTCTGTATTCACTGCAAAATTTTTGTAAGCTTATACTTCTAAATTCTTTAGCATTGTCCATACTCACGGCACGTGGTAGACCAAATACGGGCCATTCTCCGGCTACATTATACATTTTAAGTAAATCATCTTTTGGAAGTATCGCATTAAGAAGAGCTTGCCCGACACTAAAATAACTAGGAGCCTCAAGAGATATATAAAACCCATAAACCATACGACTGTATACGTCTATTGCAACCGTAATATATGGTCTCCCTATCTCTTCCCTTGTTTCTTCATCAACTAGTATTACATCAACTTTCGTATGGTCAATTTGTATGACGTCAAGTGGCATTTTTACTTCAGGGTATTGACCTGGCATACCTCTTGTATCTTTAACACTTACTCCTTTGCGATTTTTGGCCACTATTTTTGGATTAAGAATGTTAATCCTATTTCTAATAGTGTTTTTATTTGGAACTTCTAAATTTAGATTGTTGCACTTCTCAACTATTTTCATGTATATGATTGATAGAGGGTATTGTTGTTTAGTTAGATAAAACTCATCTATTGCGGATTCTATAATCGCCTCGACAGATTTATCCAAACGGTTTTTCCCTTTAGCGCCACAGTTTTTATATGCAGGACTGAGTGAGCTAACTGTATTAAAGGTTTCATAGGCATCTAGCCATCTGTATAATGTAGCGACTCCTTTTTTGTGTATTTTTGCAACAGTTTTTACATCTTTGGCAGTTCTTTTTTCCAAAGTCAATAAAGGTTCTATGATTTTATATTTCTCTAAAGCTTTCTCAAAATCTTTATCGCTTATATCTACTAATTCTTTGGACTGCTCATGAGCATTTCTTGGCTCTTTTATTAGCGTACTTACCTTAACGACCTTTTCATTGAACGGTTTTTTAGTAAGTTTTATAAGCACTTCATCTAAAGACGGATATCCTTTTATTTGATACTCTTCTTCATTATAAAAGATGTTAGTTCCAATTTTAAATTGAATTACTGCCATTTTTCATCTCTTATTATTGAATTCATATTTAACTCTTTTTCTAAATCTGTAGATAGTTCTCCATTAGCAACAAGTCCCCAAATAGCGTTTGAAACTAGCATGTATTCGTTTAGATTGGTGCTTATATTTTTAGCAACGTCAATCGCTTTTGTTGGAGCTTTTGACAAGATATACTTGATTTTAGAATCAAACTTGTTTTCTCTTGGCTGTGTTTTATATCTATAAAGAAAATCTAGATTGAATATGTATGTTTCAGAATGGAAAAGTTCCGTATATACTAAGAAGTCCATATCCATATTGTTAGCAGCTATAGTTGCGGCTTTGAATTTTTTCTCATAATATTCTTTATTCTTTTCTTTGTTTAGATCACTGGTATATTTTGCTTCGACAATAGTATTTCGACGGTTAGGACCATCATGCATTTTTATAAAGCAATCAGCATGATAAGGTTTTTCTTTTCCATCTACCGTAATGGTTATTTGAGGCTGTTCTAGATATAACTCTACTTCATCATCAAACTCAAGTGTTAAAAAGAGTTCGGATTCTAGTTTTGATTCAAATGGAATTGATTTGTTATTTTTTACACTTGGGAAGTGACCAGTAATAGATCGATAGTTTTTTTGAAGTTTGCGTTGAACAAATTGAATAGGTTCTTTTTGTAAATTATTCATAGTACACAAGTATACCATATGAAAATAAATCTGCGTATTATCGTTATATACTATTACAATTATTTTTTTTGATGTAGTTATTACTTGATAATAAATATTACTGTTACAAAATTAGTTGTCTGAGATATTTATTTTAATAAAAAGATAAATGTATGTTACATATTTACTCACTATCAAATATATAGTGGTGTATATAAGGAACAAAATTAAGAATATAATGCATAATATTATATGCTAAAGCAACTGATTAAAGGAATCTTTAAGAAGTTTTCAAGTGCAAAGCAAGTACAATTCCGAAACTTTTTGGAAATATTGATAATGGAGGAATGTTAGTGAATATTACAAGAGAAAATTTATTAGATAGTTTTAAGAACCTTGCTGAGGAAATAAAAAAAGTACCTACTAAGAGTTCTTATTGGAAACACGAAGATGAAATCCTTAAAAAAAGTATGGAAGTTAGACATAAAGAGTCCTTGTCTATCAGAATGAGTGAGCAGAAGTATCATAAAGCTTTTTCTTTATAAGAGAAAAAATATTGGATACACCATATGGAATATTTGAATATAACACAAATAACTTTTGCTCATATATAGCTTACCAAACTGACACGTCGCTAAGTGATATAAAACATAAAGCTCAAATAACATACTTAGATAATTTTCTTACAGGGTTAATATCGAAAGATAATAAGATAATATTTATTTACGAAAATGAATATATAGATAAACACTATTTGGAAGATTATTCTGCATATTATGTTACATGTTTTAAGCCATATAGAAAAACTTCTTCTAGGGTTCATTTTTTTAAAGTAGAAAGTAAAGATCTTGATTATAAAGTAGAATTTAAAAAAGCACTTA
>Ga0156521_1112_pt2 | contig 47393 bp, 48 predicted proteins | sample RifOxyB3_FD_111916 | JGI IMG/M metagenome (GOLD analysis project Ga0156521, IMG submission 111916) | Sulfurimonas sp. RIFOXYB12_FULL_35_9
GTAAAAAGAAGATAACTGTATCTATAGATACGATAACACACAACTCAAGCAAATATATAACTACTACAATAAAAGATGAGGGAGAGGGTTTTGATACTCAAATATTAAGTAAAATATTTAGAGATAAGAAAAATTTTAACGGTAGAGGAGTTTATGTTTCAAGACAATCTTCACTGGGGATATATTATAATTCAACCGGAAATACCGTACTTTTTTTACATAAACTAGAGGAGTGAAGCGTAACAAAAAGTTACACTTCTCAACTTAGCTTATTTTGCCAATGCTGCTTTTGAAGCTGCTGCAACTGCACTAAATCCAGCTGCGTCATTCATAGCCATATCAGCAAGTACTTTACGGTCAAGTTCGATGCCGCCTTTGTTAAGACCGTTAATAAATGATGAATAGTTCATTCCATTTAAACGACAAGCTGCATTGATACGGATAATCCATAGTTTACGGAAATCACGTTTCTTTTGCTTACGGTCACGGAATGAGTAGTACATTGAGCGCTCTAGTTGCTCTTTTGCTTTACGATAGTGTTTACGGCGTCCGCTGTAAAAACCTTTCGCTAATTTTAATATCTTTTTGTGTCTTCTTCTACGAACAACACCTGTTTTTACTCTTGGCATATTTTTCCTTTTTTTCTTTACCTAGTCATTTTTTGTGATCAAGGTGCCACAGCTTTGGTGGACTTGCCCAAACTCAGTTTGGAGATTAAATGAATTAACTAAAAATTAGTTAATCATAGCCTTAACATTTTTTTCATCAACTTTAGCAATGATTTTTGGTCTATGTTGCTTTGTACGAGTAGCTGGATCTTGTTTTGTTAAGATATGGCTTCTGTACGCTGTACCACGTTTAACCGTACCATTTTTCTTAACTTTAAAACGCTTTACAGCGCCCTTAACAGATTTCATCTTTGGCATCGAAACTCCTTTATAAATTGGAGCGCAATTATACCCAAATATTTTGAAATTTTGTTATACTAATGCCATGAATTCTATTAAACATATAAATAATGCACTACAAGATTTAGACAAAGAGGTTGAGGCAATTCTTCAAGACATGAGCTTGCCGATGAATGAAAAAGATAATCGTATGCTCCCGTTACTGCAGCAAAAAAGGGTTTTAGACCAAACGCTGGAAGATTTGACTTATTTAAAGAACAATCCGCCCAAGCCAAATCAAGCATGCGGAATTTCTAAATATAGAAAAGATTAATCTCCGCTCCTAACGAGTCTAATTTTCTTTTATTCAAAGCAGAGTTTGAATAACTGTTTTGCCGCCATTTACATCGGTTTTTACAAAAACTTTAATTTTTAACTCTAATATTCCTGTATAATTTCAAAAATCATCTCAAGGCTTTCTTATGTCAAAAAAACCGACTCTCTTGCAACAGTTTCGCTCTTTCTGTTTTCAAAATAACCCAAATAATCTTGAAGATGCTTTGAAATATTTTGCCGTATTTGGCGGAACTAGCTGGAGTGTAGATACGACAAAGCCGCTTAGCGAGCTTATCGAGAGTAAGATTTTAAAAAACTACACTTACATCAATGGAGATATCACAAAGTTTACAAAAAGCGATAAAGTAAGCCACTCACTTTTAAGTGCGGTTGCGATTGGAGATGGACGGGTTCACTCTGCTCTAAAGAGAGCACGTATCTCAAGGGGCGAGGGAGAAGAAGCGATAGATACGCTTTGTGACAAAGGTATTATAAAGGCTGAATATTCACTTGAATCCCCACCGAGTCCTGACGAAAAAATTGATGAGAAACTAAATTTCAGCACTCCTTTTATGCGTTTTTGGTTTGCTTTCATATCTCCATTTTTTAAAACCATAAAAGAGGGTGACTATAAAGAGGCAAAAGAGCGGTTTACAAACCGTGAGCAGGAGTTCTCTGAACTTCTGTTTCTCAAACTCTCTCATGAGCTTCTAAAAAAAAGCTTTAAAGAAGACCCGATTGTAGAAATTGGAAGTTATTGGGATAGAAATATCCAAATTGATATCTTGGCAAAAACCGCATCCGGTAAAATCATTGCGGGCGTATGCAAATACTCAAACTCAAAAGCAAAAAAAAGTTCCCTTACAAAACTTCAAGAACTATGCGGTTTGGCAGAGCTTACACCGGATATTTGCGTGATTGTCTCAAAAGGCGGTTTCTCTAATGAGCTAAAAACTCTAAAGGGTGAAGATGTAAAACTGTTTGCTCTTAAAAGTTTTAAAACACTTGTGGAGGATCTGAGCGAAAAAGATTTTATAGAGTGTGAGGGGAAAAAATATTAATAATTTAGTAAATTTACTAGCCAAAAAAACAGCTTTAAAAAAAGAGTATATAGAAAATATTTTAAAACTTCTAGATGATGGTAGTACTATCCCTTTTATAGCCCGTTACCGTAAAGAGATGACGGGCGGTGCAAGCGATGAAGTGCTTCGTGATTTTGAGACCATCTACATGAGTGCCAAAAAGCTTTTAGAGCGCAAAGAAGAGGTGTCAAGGCTGATAGCCGAGAGGGCCACTCTGAGCGAAGCTATCAAAAAAAGTATTGATGAAGCTGATAGTCTGAGGGTTTTGGAGGATATTTACCGTCCATACAAAGAGAAGAAAAACTCTCGTGCGGCAACTGCCATAGAAAATGGACTGACACCGCTTTGCGATATTTTAGAAAGAGCACAGCTGAGTCTTGAAGAGTTCAAATCAAAAGCCAAAGAGTTTGTAAAGGGCAATGTTACATCGGTTGATGAAGCCATCTCCGGTGCGCAGGATATTTTGGCGGAGAGATATGCAGATTTGCCTCGTGAGCGTGAAGCTATTAGAGGCAACATGCTTCGCCATGGTGTTTTAGAGATTAAAAAAACAAAGAATTTTGATGAAAACGGGACTTTTAAAAATTTTGTAGGAAAAAGCGAAAAAGTTGCTTACATCCCGTCTCACCGCTATCTTGCCGTCATGCGCGGAGTAAATGAGAAAGAGCTTTCAGTTAAGATAACTATAGATATAGAGCGGTTAGAGCAAAATATAAAAGAGTACAAAATACCTCGTAACGCTTCAACGTCCAAAGAGCTGCTTTTTGAAGCCTACAGAGACGGGCTGAAACGGCTTCTGCTTCCCTCCATTGAGAGAGAGGTGCATGCTGAGTTAAAAGAGAGAGCCGATATCGCAGCAATATCTGTTTTTGGCAAAAACTTAAATCAGCTTTTGATGACTCCACCGGTTACAAAAAGGGTGATTTTAGGAGTAGACCCGGCTTTTAGAACGGGATGCAAACTTGCTGTCGTTGATGAGAACGGCAACTACATGGAGTCATGTGTCATCTATCCTACGGAGCCGCAGAAAGATTACGAAAACTCTAAAAAAAAGGTACTTCTCCTTACAAACAAGTATAACATCACCGGTGTAGCGATAGGAAACGGAACAGGCTCACGGGAGACTCAGGAGTTTTTTGCACGACTCAACAAAGATGAAAATGCAAAACTAAACTATACTGTCGTATCAGAAGCAGGGGCATCCGTATACTCTGCTTCAAAGATAGCCGCACAGGAATATCCAAACCTTGATGTGACCATCAGGGGTGCTATCTCAATCGCCCATAGACTTCAAGATCCTATGGCGGCTTTGGTTAAAATAGATCCGAAGAGTTTGGGTATCGGGCAGTATCAGCATGATGTTGACCAAAAACTTTTAGAGAAGAAACTGACCGATATAACGCAGGATTTGGTAAACCGTGTAGGCGTAGACATAAACTCGGCATCTCTTTCGCTTCTATCTTATATCGCAGGCATCGGGGCAAAAGTAGCTCAAAATATCATCGCCTTTAGAGAAGAAAACGGAGCATATAGAACAAAAGAGCAGCTCTTACATGTAAAAGGTTTAGGCAAAAAAGCATACGAGCAGGCTGTAGGATTTATCCGCATTAAAAACAGCAAAAATATTTTTGACAACAGCGGAATTCACCCAGAGAGTTACGAAGTTGCAAAAAAACTTCTCGCTCTTGATTTGGCAACCGTTGATGTTAAGCAAAAAGCTGCGGAGTTAAGTGTTGGAGAAGAGACACTAAAAGACATTATCAAAGAGCTTCAAAAGCCTGGTTTTGATCCAAGAGAAGAGTTGCCGCCTATCCCGTTTAAGGACGGCATAACGGATATTAAAATGCTAAGTGTCGGGAGTTTTGTCTCAGGCGTTGTCAGAAATATTGCCGATTTTGGCGCATTTGTAGACATTGGGCTGAAAAATGACGGGATGATTCATGTATCCAAAATGAGTGCAACAAAAATCTCTCATCCACTTGAAGTTCTCTCAATAAACCAATATCTGCCTCAAATAGAGGTTGTCTCAATAGATGAAGAAAAAGGAAAAGTCGGACTTAGTCTGATATAAAACACAATGAAACCAACACTCTATTTTCTAAGGTCTTCAGAGCAAAAAATCGCTACAGATATGCTTCACTATGCCTACCGACTTGATGAGATTGACAAAAAGCTTCAAGATTTCCCACAACTTGAAATATATAGCAGATTTTACGGGTTATCATCAAAAGATCTCGGACTTTACGCTCTTAGCGAGCATAAAATTGCAGGCGGTGTCTGGATACGACTTTTAAAAGAAGACGACAAGGCAGAGGGTTTTGTAGATGAGAAAACACCGATACTTACAATCGCCGTTAAACCGGAATTTAGAAAAGCAGGCATCGGTTCGGCAATGTTAGAACAGCTCTTCTTAGAAGCAGGCGCACTTTTTGAGCGTATTAGCGTAAGCGTTTTAAATAACGAAAAGACAGTAAAATATTTTCAAAAATTTGGATTTGTTGAAGTTGAAAACTCTATAAGCAAAAATCCCGTTAACGGAGCTGAAGTTATAACTATGGTAAAAGAGTTGCCAAAAGAGAGAGTCGTAAGACCTACTGACGGCTACGACCCTCGAAAATGGATGGATTAGAAACGAACCATTAGACCCGCATAAACACCTGAAAAGTCTATGTCTAGTTTTGCATCAATACTATCTTCATCGATATCTATCTTTTGAACTCTGTAACCGACCTCAAGCGCAGGTTGGATAACGGGAACAAACTTTAATGTATAATCAACTTTTGCTCTTGCATCATAAACAGTGGAATCACCTGTCGTGATGTACTTTATATCCGCTTCAAGACCGAGATCCGTTGATGGGATCTGAACTCTTGCTCTTGCGTATAACAGAGGAACAGGGAAAATCACGCTGTCTCTGTAACCTGCGAATCCAGTTGCAGGTACCGCGGTGTAAGATGCATCAATGATTTTAATATCAAGTCCAAGATCTAGAGTAATCCAAGCCGTGTTGTCAAGAATATTGTAGTACGGGATGATATCATACTGTTTCATATCGTAAGAGAGCGTAGTTGAAGCAGCACCAATATCAAAGTCTTTAAACTCTCCGCTCGCAACACCTTTATCTTCCAAACTTACATACTCCAACCTAATATTTGGAAGTACCGGAACAGGATGTTTTATGAGCATCCAAACATATGGAGATGTCTCTTTGTTTTCACTTGAAGTGTAAAGACCGTTTGCTCCGCCATCGGTATAAGTCGCATTTCCTTTTGGAGTTTGTGTCCATGCACCGACACCCATTTCAACCCTACTAAAATCCGCCATAACGGTTGAGGCTAAAACTGCTGTGCATGTGAGCGTATATAAAATTTTTTTCATGCTTAAAATCCTTAAAATAGATAGGATTATTGTAGCAAATTTAAACTTGATTTATAAATGGCAAGAAGAATAAAGAGGTACCGGTAAATACCTCTTTTGTAAAACTATCTAGGAGAGGAGATAGTTTGTTGAAATTATCTTTGGAGCTATGTCTGTAAAATGGTTCTTAGTTAGCCGCAGCGATAGCAGCGTCGTAGTTAGGTTCTTCCGTGATTTCAGGAACGATTTCTTTGTAAATTACAATTCCGTTAGCATCAACTACGAAAATTGCTCTACATGTAACACCTGCAAGAACCGAACCGCCAAGAAGTACACCGTAAGCTTTAGCAAAATCTTTGTTTCTAAAGTCAGATGCGACCGTTAACTTGTCGATTCCCTCAGCTGCACAAAATCTTCCCGATGCAAACGGTAAATCCATAGAAACAACAGTAGTTTTAACACCTTCTAGCTTTGCAGCTCTTGCATTAAAATTACGAGTTTCAGTAGCACATACACCAGTGTCAAGTGATGGAACAACGATAATTAGTTGTTTAACACCTTGCGCACCACCAACTACCACATCAGCCAAACCTGCTGAATTTACAACAGTAACTTCAGGCGCTTTATCGCCTACTTTTACTTCATTTCCTAGTAACTCTACGTCTGCACCTTTAAATTTTGTAGTTGCCATTCTTGACTCCCTTGTTTTTTTATATTTTAACTTTTTATTGATAAAAGAAGTATATTTCAAATCGGATAATTTTACTCTTAATTAGAAAAAGAGGGTTTAATGCTAAGCATCACTTAAGCTAAATGACACTTTTGGGACAAACTTCCATTTCATCGCATAAGCTAAACATCTCTTTTTCGTACATCTCTACACCTACCCTGCCTATCATTGCAGCATTATCCGAACAATATTTCAATTCACTTAAAAGCAACTCTGCACCATGGGGCTTTAAAAGCTCTTTTATAGCCCGGCGGAGATAGAGATTCGCACTTGCTCCGCCGACAATGGCAAAGGTTTTTGGCGGAACTTCTTTAAAATATTTTTTGAGTTTTTGGATAATGTGAAGAGTCGCCACATGCTCAAATGACGCGGCTATATCTTTATAATCATCTTCACATGAAGCCTCAACAGCCAAACGTACCGAATTTTTCAGCCCTGAATATGAAAAAGCGATAAGCGGAGATTGATGCAGCGGAACGGTAAAGTTATACTTTTTTCTATCTCCCTCCTTTGCCAACTTTTCTATAATCGGACCTCCCGGATAGCCAAGTTTCATCATTTTAGCCACTTTGTCAAAGCTCTCTCCAAAGCTGTCATCCATACTTTTTGCGACCGTTTTTATATCTTCTAAGCTCGCCACTTCCATAACCTGCGTATGTCCGCCCGAAACTAGCAAAACGGTAAGCGGAAAAACAGCCTCCTTCTCTATAAAAAGAGAGAAGATATGCCCGATAAGATGGTTCACCCCGATGAGCGGAATGCCCAGTGCGATAGAGACGGCTTTTGCCATAATCACACCCTCTACAAGAGTAACGCTAAGCCCCGGAGTTATTGTAACCGCAACCGCTTTTAAGCCACTAAAATACGGCTTGCACTCCTCTAAAATCTTTGGAAGTGCCTCCGCATGAAGTCTTGCCGCCAGTTCAGGAACAACACCGCCGTAAACACTGTGCTCCAGCTCCTGAGATATCTTTTTATGAAAGATAAGCTTTTTTGTGGCGATCTCTGTTATGGCAATTGCGCTGTCATCACATGAGCTTTCAATACTTAATATCAAATCTAATCCTTTTGCAAAATATGCAGATACTCATAAGTCAAATCTGCCTTGTGGTTTCTATTTTCACTCTTATCGGCTTTAAACCTTTGATACTCTTTCGTTTTCAAATCATATTTACCGTACTTTGACATGATATTTTTTACCTCATCTTCACTCATAATGCCCTCATTGTTGTAACTCAAAAAGATATATTGAAAGTTCGCATTTTTTATCAGATCTTCAAAACTTTTATGAACTTCTTGTTTTTTACAATAGTTTGAGCGATTATACTCTCTCATCCCAGTTTTCCCATTTGGAACAAACTCATCATAGAGCGCAATAGTGTTTAAAAGATGATAATTCGCCCCATACTGTCTTTGATTGTAAGGTGGGTCAAGATACAAAATATCCCCTTTGATTTTTTTGATTAGCTCATTGCTATCTTCTTTATGCACCTCATGCAAACCTTGACTTAACCCAAAATGCGCACTCTCTAAAACCAACCTCTTTTGTGCAGACTTCTTTAGATGTTTTAGATACGCACCATAAACAGAAGCGGTATTTGCGACTTTGTCGGCACTCTCCAAAAGTGAAGCCAATAGAAAATAGTACATGCTGTCGTCTATCTTTTTGACTTTATACCACTCTTCTATCTTCAATCTAATAGTGTCGATTTTCTTACCGTTTTCATCACTAAAATACTGTCTATCGCTTCCACTGCCCATGCAGTAATTTTGATAGATAAAACCACTTTCCATAAGTTTTAAAATATTGAGTTCATTGATAAAGCCTTCACTATCTTTCAATAATACATGGTTGCCGATATAGTTTTTATTTAAAACAAAACTATAATCTTCCAAGTCATTGCTTATAACTTTTTTCACATGTAATTTAAAAGTCCTACCCATAATCCCTGTTCCTGCAAATATATCACAAAATATTTTATCAGACAAATCACCAGAAACCACATCTTCAATCTCTTCTTTTATCCAAGACGATAGCTTGAGTTTTGAGCCGATGTAGTTCATTCCTTATTCACAGACTTTCACTAGTTGTTTTGCAATATGCCACATTAAGACGGGTGGTACGGCATTTCCAATTGCACGATATTGTCTATTTTCAGAAACTGAACTAAACCGAAATGTATTTGGAAAAGACTGAATATTTGCAGCTTCAAGAGGTGTAAATCGCCTATATCGACCATTTATTTTTAAAACAGGGTCAGTACTATTTAAACTTACTTTTGAAAGATGAGAACTAATAGTGTTGCATGGTTTTTGTAAATTTTGCTCTCTTCCTTTATTCATTTTATGCCTAACTTTTAACATTCCAGATACGGCTTTCTCACTGAAATACCATTTTTCCTCTAAATGCGCTTCCTTATTAATGACTGATTCTAAATTTACAATTGCCTCTCCCAAAGTTATTGACTCGGGAAATTCAAATCTATCGTAATCTGTTATTTCTTTAAAACCAACCATAAAAACTCTTTCTCTTTTTTGGGGAACGCCATAATGGGAAGCATTAAAAAGTTTATATTTAACATAATAACCTGAACTTTTAAATTCTTCTATTATTGCAGGAAATGCTTTACCTTTATTGGCAGATAGTAACCCTTTGACATTTTCTGCAATAAAAAATCTAGGTTGCTTTACTTTAAGTATACGAACAATTTCAAAAAATAATTTTCCTCGTTCATCCGTGTAACCCAATCGTGGTGGATTTTGGGCACTAATTGAAAAAGATTGACATGGAAAACCCCCAAGTAAAATATCATGTTCAGGTATTTCATCAGGGTTAATATCTTTAACATCTTTAATCATGCATTTATGCTCAAAATTATCATTATAAAGGGTAGTAGCATAAGTGTCATTATCAGCCGCATATATAATTTGAAATGGCAAAGAGCAATAATGATTTTCTAAGAAATCAAATCCCCCAAGTAAACCAAGATCCATTCCACCACAGCCACAAAAAAGAGAAACTGCCTTAATTTTCATATTTCTAATAACCTTTCCCAGTCTCCAGCATTATCTTTAAAACAAACTACTAAATTTTTATCAACATTTATATTTCCTTGTTGATGCTGTTTAAGTGGATTTTTAATTACAAAAATATTTTTTTCACTGTCGTTTACTACTAAATAATAAATAAAATAATTTTCTCCCATTGTTTCAGCTGTATCCCATTCGTTTGGTGTCAGTTTAAAACAATTGTTATTAATTGCTTTTCTAGATTTAGTTGTTTTTACTTCAATATATCTTTTCCTTTTCTCTATTTCAATACTTTGAATATCGTAGCCTACGCCAAGTGATGTTGGGATTTTATTAATTAAATGCTGGCGATTTGATTTTTCTTTAGTTCTTAAATATTCATGGGCTAAAATCAAACTTTCACCATAATCTCCAATTATTTTTGTTGGAACTTTTCTATCACCAGTCATTCGAGAATAATATTCTTGAATTAGACTTGAAATACTTTCCGTTTGGGCTTTGTCTAAATGAGGTACAAATGCCTCAATATTGTCAAAACTGTTTGCAAATTCAAACCAACTTTCTTCTAATATAGCAATTTCAGAATTTGAAATTCCTTTTTGTTTATAGAATTTATCATAAGATTTAAACCAAGTTATATTTTCTAAATGATAGCTTATAGCTTCTTTGTTTTCATAATTAAGATAGTAATAGTAGCCTGTACCCTTATGCCCAAGTAAATTAGCCAAAACCATATAATCTAAAATATCACCAGCATATCTACAAACATCTCCATTTGATGGATAAGTGCCTGTAGTTTCATTTTTAAGTTGTTCATATTTATGGTCATATTCTACTTTTTCAATTCGATTTTTTAAAATTAATTTAGCAACATCTTTAGGATGTCTTCCATCTCTCGTAACTCTTAAATCAAAATAAGCACATTGAGTTAATTCTTCGGCAGTTAAACTAAAAGGTTTTCCTGTTATTTTTTCTCCTTCAAGTAATAGTTGTAATATAAAATTACAAGGCTTAAATTTTATACCGACTTCAATTTGTTTAATCACATTTTGTGACTTAATGTGTCCTCCTGGATATTGAAATGAATATAAAAAATAATTAAAAAATTCATCTAAATATCTATTGTTTGCCAATCTAATGGCTGTTTTACTAGGTTTTAAAAAACCATCTTTTTCTTGAATGAAAGCAAATAGCGCAGAAATTTCTGTTCTCCAGTTATCAATTGTTTTTTGGGTTAAAGTCGAATTTTTCTTAAACTCAAATAATATTTTGTTTAATTCTAAATTAAAGTTTTTTTCAATTGAACTACTCATCCCTGAAATTGATGTCGCAACATGAAGCAAAACCTCCTCAACATCATTTTTAAAACGAGGTCTTACATGATGTAGGCGAAAAAAATATTCGTCAGGTATTTTATACTTTGCTTGTTTACTCATATATAACTCCTTATTGTTTCAGCTAATATTTTTGCTAATAATGAAGGAACAGCATTTCCAACTTGTTTATACTGACTAGTTTTACTTCCTAAAAAAATAAAACTATCAGGAAAAGATTGTATCCTCGCACTTTCTCTAACAGTAGGAACACGATTGAATTTATAATGAAAATGATGCCTATGTCCCGTGTCAATCGTAAAACTTGGTTTTTTACTATTTAGCCTTGTCCAAGCTATATTTACATTTCTTGTTTTTTGCAATTCTATTGGAAGATTTTTATAATTACCACCATCGGGAACCATTGCAATAATTTCAATAGTTTGGTTGCTATGATTTGTAATCTCATGATTGAATATTAAATTTGAATCTTTTCTAATCATTTTTTGATAATCAGATTTTGGTTCAATTGTATGTTTTGTTCCATCAGAAATTGATTTTTCTGTTAAATCAGAAATGGCGTCTTCTGAAGAAATAATATTTCGAGTTGTAGGCTCTGGAAATATGAATTCTTTTTTATTTTTTGTTCCGACAAAAAATGCTCGCTTTCGATTTTGAGGCACTCCAAATTCAGATGCTAACAAAACTTTACAAACTACTGTGTAACCTAAGCTTTCAAAGTCATTTATTATTGTATCTTTAATAACTCCTTGATGCATAGAAACAATATTTGGTACATTTTCCATTAGAAATACACTTGGCTTATAGAACTTTACAAAGCTTACGAATGATTTATAAAGCTTATTTCTTTCGTCATCAACAATTCTTTTTCCAGCAATAGAAAAACCTTGGCAAGGTGGACCTCCAATGATTAAATCAGCATTATATGTTTCTGTTTTTTTGCTTATTTCTTGTGGTGTGTCAATAGATAAATCAGCAATTAATCCCTTTGAATTTTTATGATTATATGTAAAAGTCTCAATAGCATCTTTCCAATAATCAATCCCTAAAACAACATCATATCCTGCTTCAATAAAACCATGTGAAAGTCCACCAGAACCACAAAATAAATCAATTACTTTATACTTTTTCATTTAAGCTCCATAAACTTTTTCACAAACTCATCAATATCATCTATCTGAGATAAATCATTTTCATTTTCTGTAAATTTCACTATATCCATGTAAGGTGGATGCATAAGTACGAACTGTACATGTGAGGAGTTGAATTTTTCATTTGCTTTTTTTATATTTTCATCGACTTGCAAACTATCGAGTGAGTTGCAGTCATTTATGTAAAAATTATCATCATATTTTTCATCACGCATGCTGTTGTTGACATACTCTAGCATTTGTGGATTTATGTCAAAACCTATATATTTGCGATGTAGTTTTTCACATTCAAAAAGTGTTGTTCCGCTCCCCATGAAAGGTTCTAAAACTATCTCATTTTCTTTTGTGTATCGCTTTAAAAGTTGATTTGGGATTTGTGGAATAAAGTTTCCATGATAAACATTTTTATGTTTTCCACTTTTATCTCTTTCGTTTATAACCCAAAGCGAATCGGTATTTATATCGGAGTCTTTCCAACTTTTCATATCTAAATCATTAAATTTCATTTTTATAAATTCCTTAGGCTTAAATATAAAAAAGTTGCGATAGTATAATAACTTAAAATTTTATACTATGCCATCGTATAAAAGTAAAGGTATCTATACTATATAAACACAAAATCTATCTTATAGAGCATCTTACTTCTTCATCAAGAGCAAACACGTCATCAACATTTTTTGGCAAAGTGTCAAACTTTTCGTATGATTGGATGATTGTTTTTGCTATCTCCATAAAGCCGATTTTTCCTGAGATAAACTTCTCGATAGCAGCTTCATTTGCGGCATTTACGACTACGCCGCGAGACGGGTTTTTCAGAAGTTCCTCTTTTATCTGCCAAATCGGGTATCTGTCGGTCGTTATCTCGCGAAATTCTAACGAGCCTACTTTGAGCAAATCTACATGTGGGAGGATATTTTCCTGCATTTTGCCATCAAGTGCAAAGGCGATGGGGAGCTGCATGCTGGCATGTGCAAAGTGTGCGGTGGTTGAGCCGTCTTTAAAGTCGATAAGTGCGTGGATGAGTGACTTTGTTTCGATTATGGCATCGTAACATCCCTCTCCAAATAGCCATCTTGCCTCTAAGAGTTCAAAGATTTTATTTACCATCGTTGCGCTGTCAATGGTTATTTTTTGACCCATTGACCAGTTTGGATGATTTTGCGTATCTGCAAGCGTCGCATGTTGAAGTCTCTCCAGTTCCCAGTCACGAAATGCACCGCCGCTTGCGGTAATTATCATCTTCTCTACGGGGCGGTTTTGCATCAAGTACCAAAGTCCGAAATGTTCGCTGTCTATGGGTTGGATTTTGGTTGTATCTATAAAAGCTCCACATGCAACGAGTGACTCTTTGTTGGCAAGAGCTACTCTTTTTTTGCATTCAAGGGCGGTGAGTGTCGGGCGAAGTCCCAAAAACCCGACAAGCGCATTTACCACTAACTCGCTTGAAGAGTTTTTTATAACATCTAAAATCGCCTCTTGCCCATAAAAAACATGAGGATGTTCTACTCTGTAAACATCTTCTTTGTTTGCAATAACGACTATTTTTGGATTGTGTTCTTTTATCTGGGAGTTTAAGAGGTCTATATTGTTGCCGGCAACAAGTGCTTCAACCGAAATTGAAAATTTTTTTGCGACCTCAAGCGTGTTTACACCGATAGAACCTGTAGAGCCGAGTAGTATCACCTACACGAGTCCACGAATAAGGATTAGCATCACAATTGAGCCAAATAGGTAGCCGTCTATACGATCCAGCACGCCGCCGTGACCCGGTAAAATATATCCGCTGTCTTTTACGCCTGCAGTTCTTTTGAGTGAACTCTCATACAAATCGCCGAAAATAGAGCTAAGAGAGACCATAAAAGAGATGATAATGGAAACGCCCAAATCGACGATAGATAAACCTACAAACATACCGCCGATTGTTGCAACTGCTACTCCGCCGAGTACGCCCTCTAGAGTTTTGTTCGGAGATGTTGGACTAAAAGGAGTTTTGCCCATACTTTTACCGACTCCGTATGCCCCGATATCTGTCAGTGCAACGACTACTAAAAGCCATAAAAGAGAGACGATACCGTATTCTTGATACATTGCCAAGATAAAAAGCATACCTGCCGTCGGGTAAATGAATGGGAGAAAATTTTTCCAAGTCAAATCTCTGTTAAAAGCAACTGCACCTGCGTACGCTAAACCGGATAAGATAAAAAGGTCGTCACCGTAAGGATATATCCCTGCAATAAGCCAGATTCCTACCGCAAAATAGACTAGATTACTATTTTTTATATCAAAAAGTTTCATCGCCTCATAAAAGGCTAAAATATAAACTACCCCAAGAAAGAGCCACATAAGAAAAAAGTTGTCTATTAAACCGATAGTAAGAACTCCTGCGACAAGTGCTAAACCGGTAGCTACTCTCTCTTTGGAGCTTGTAAAAACATTCATAAAAAATCCTCTAAAAATATAAGAAATATTATAACCAATCACACTTTAATATCTAATATATGAAGAGGCGGTTCGCTCTCTTTTTCTTCATTTTCTGCTGTTTTTTCAGGTTTTTTAGCTCTTTTAGTCTCTTGATCTGCTTCATTTTTCGTATGTTCACGGTCTGGGTCAATTTTTTGGTTCTCTTCCGTCGGGCGAACTTCAAGAACTTCATCTTCCTTTTCTTTAGCCGCAACCTGAGCTACCATGTTTTGGAAATCTACACGATTATTATGAGCGGTAGCGACCAATGAAACACTCGGTGTCTGCTGATTTACATAAATAGCGTTGCCGACTAAACCCACCGCCATCTTATTCCCCTTAATTTTACTTTGTAAAATGAAGGAAACCCTTCATTTATATTTAAAACGATGTCGGAAGTAATTCCGCCACCTACGCTAGCCGCTATGGCACTAAAGCTTGCCTCTTTCGAGGCAGAATTACCTCGTATCAACCTCAACGGTTTTGTATTTGTTGTAAAGCACATTAGCACCACTTTGAATGGTAACTTCTCTTCTTGGAGTATAATCGACCAAATACCTGTCTTTTTCAAACATTGTAAAGTCAACGCAAAGTCTTGCGGCCGCTTCTATGATATTTAAGGGGATGTTTTGCTTATCGGTTGTGATGATTACATGAGCGGATGGGCGTTCCTTCATGTGCAGCCAGATGTCCTTTGCGCGGGCATTTTGGAGTAGTTCGATATTGCCTTTTTCATTTTTTCCAAGGCTTACTTTATAGCCCTCTATCCAAAAAGTCTCGATAGAATCATTGGTTTTAACTTTTTTGGCTTGAACATTTTTTGGAAAGAGAAGAACTATTTTTGCGATATCTTTCGCCTCTTCAACAGTATGTATAAAAAGCTTTATATGTTCCATTTTCGCGAGCAGAGAGCTTCTCTCTATATGCATATGAGAGGCTCTCTGTTTTGCTTTTTTGCTTCTGCTAAAGAGTGAATTTGTCATCATGGCGACTGAAGAGAACTCTTTGTGAAACTCTATCTTAACCTTTGTTCCGTCATAGTCATCCACCTCCACCATTCTTTGGTAAGGCTTTATGTTGTGCATATTTGCTAAAAGCAGATTTCCGTAACGGTTCTGTTTTGCGGCTTCGGCTTCAAGCTCATTTTCATCTTCTAAAGAATCATAAAGTTTTTGGAGCTTTTGGAGCTTTTTATAAAGAAGTGAAATTTTTTGTTTCTTTAAAGAAGAGAGTTTCTCCTGCATCTCTTTTTCGTATTCGCCGTATAGAAACTGCTCCACATCATCTATCGGATACTCTTTTGCCTCAAACGGAGCTTGCGGAACGCTTAGGAGTTTTTGCCCGACTCTTACTTCACGAAATGATGACAAGAGATCTACATGTCGGAGTGCTTCAAGAACTGTCTCATTTTCATCGAGGATAATCACATTTGTATATTTTCCGGTGAATTCAAACTGCAGATATGTCATCTCCTCTTTGTAGGCGGATGCTACAGAGGTTTTAAATCTTATGATTTTATCTCCGTCTACAAGTTCCACATGCAGGATGTTTGCACGGCTGAATCGTTTGGACAAAAGCACGTCAAACGGCGCATTATAAACTTTTGAACGGGCATAAGAAGCACATTTGAATATTCTGGAGTTTGAACGCTGCATCTCAAAATAGAGTTCGTCATCCTTGTCAAAAGCAACTTTTATGACGGTATCGCTTACTCTGTAAATCGCAGAGATTTTTGTAAATTTTTTCAGGTAAAGAGTTATTTGTTTTAAATGTGATAGTTTCATAAAGAGATTTTATCATACTTACTGATGTTACGCACTAAAACGAACATATCCATTTTAAAAGATTACTTTTTAATCAACATTGATTTTTGTTTTTGTCTATTTTTTAATCAGTTAACTGTAAAAATGGCTTTATTTTGTCACTATAATTTTCATATCAATTTTAGGAGGTTATTATGGCTGGATTTAGCGCACTAAGAGGTCAAGGACATTGGCCGACACTTTTAGCTGCATTTTTGTACTTTGATTTTAGTTTCATGGTTTGGACTATGCTTGGACCACTCTCTAGCGAGATTGCCGACTCTTTGGCAATTGGCGGATTTGTTATTAGTGAATCGCAAAAAGCGACACTTCTCTCTATTCCCGTTTTAGCAGGAGCGATTTTACGTATAGTTTTAGGATTTGGTGTTGATAAATTTGGTGCTAAAAAAACCGCTCTTGCTTCTCAACTTTTAGTTATTATAGTTCTTTTTTATGCCTACTTTAGAGGTGCAAGCATATCTTATGATGAGCTTTTGGTTGTAGCGGTCGGACTTGGTTTTGCAGGCGCTTCATTTGCCGTTGCACTTCCTCAGGCAGGGCAGTGGTATCCGCCAAAACTTCAAGGTACGGTTCTTGGAATTGCCGGAGCAGGAAATATCGGTGTTGTAATCGACTTTCTTTTTGCTCCTAAAATCGCTGAACTTTGGGGTTGGGAGAGTGTATTTTTAGTCGGTGCGGTTTTGTCGAGTATCATTTTTGTAGCTTACATATTTATGGCAAAAGATGCGCCGCTTGAGGTTTATACTCCACGACCAAAAAAACTGCGTGATTACGGCAAGCTGCTTCAAGACAGAGATACTTGGTGGTTTAACCTTTTTTATGCGGTAAGTTTTGGAGGGTTTGTCGGGTTTGCAGGATATATGAAAGTTTATCTTATGAACACTTATCAAGCTGACATGAGTGCTTTTGGAATTGATATTTTAAACGAGCCAAATGTCAAAGTCGTAGCAGGTTATTTCGGTGCACTTTGTATTTTTGCAGGAGCTATATTGCGTCCGGTCGGAGGAGCTATAGCAGATAAATTTGGCGGAGTAAAATCACTTTATATTTTTTTTGGAGTGGTTCTTGCTTTAGTGCTTTTAAGTGCTTCGGTAACGCTTCCTTTTTACTTTGCGATTGGGGTTTTGTTCTTAATCATGGCAAATCTAGGCATGGCAAACGGGGCAGTTTTTCAACTTGTGCCGCAAAGATTCGGTAAAGATATAGGCATCATGACAGGACTTATCGGTGCAGGCGGCGGACTTGGAGGAACACTGCTTATCAATACTCTTGGATGGAGTAAAGAGGCATTTGGAGGATACTCTGCCGGATTTCTGATTTTTGGCGGACTCGTGTTGCTGGCGATTGCTGGAATAAGTTTAGTAAAAACAAGATGGAGAACAACATGGGGAGTAAGTGCAGGTGGTAGGATTTAGCCGATGTTAAACTCTAACATAAAAAGCTCTGCATTTGGACTTGCCAAAGGCAGAGATATAAAAACGGATGATTTTTACGCTATCACTTCCACTTCAAACCTCACTATCGCAATAGTTTGCGATGGTGTAGGAAGTGCCGAAGCCGGTGCTGAGGCGGCAAAAAGAGTTACAAACTATCTGCTCAATAACTTTAAGATTCGCCCTCGTGCTTGGAGTATTGAAAAATCAATCAGCACGTTCATATCATCCATCAACTCTATTTTATATGAAGAGGGCATGGCAAACTTTGAGAGATCAGAACTTTTAACAACGCTAGCTTTAGTGGTTATAGAAGGCAACAGACTCTATGGTGCAAATATCGGTGACAGCAGAGTTTATCTGCACAGAAACGGCTCTTTGATGCAACTCTCATTAGACCATGTGGAGCATGAGGGAAGCCATATTCTCACCCATGTTCTCGGCGGCGAGAAGAGTGTAAAGCCATTTTATTTTGAAAATATTCTCTCAAAAAATGACATTATACTCCTATGCAGCGACGGTCTTTACAATACGCTTAGTCACGGTCTTATAGAGAAAAATGTCTATCTGGGTGCGCACCTGCTTGTAAAAAAAGCGAGTCATTCTACGTATGACAATCTGGTGGATGATACTACAGCCATTGTGCTTGAGATACTGCAAGATGATGAGAAATCTTCATTAAAGCACCAAAATATTCCAATTGCAAAAAGCGTACATGTTGGGCAAAATATAGACGGCTATAAACTGGAAAAATCTTTCAATGACAATACTTGGTTAGCAAGTAAAAATACAAAAGAGTACATACTAAAGTTCGCTCCAAAAGAGGCGATAGATGATGAAAATCTGCTTGATCTCTTTGTCAAAGAGGCATGGAATGCAAAGAGGTTAAAGTCCCCTTCCTTCCCAAAGGCGGTTATTCCAAAAAATAGAAGTTATAGATACTATGTTATGCAAAAAATTGATGGGCAGAATCTCCATGCTTTTTTAAAACAAAAGACATTAACCATCGATGATGCTATCAATCTTGGTAAAATTTTGCTTCAAATGTCACAATTTTTACTGCGATACGATCTTGTTCACGGTGATATAAAGCCCCAAAATATTATGATAGAAAAAAAAGCACAGGAGATGGAGTTTAAAATTATAGATTTTGGCTCGATCACCGAGATCTTCTCCATAAGTTCAAAGGCAGGAACGCCTAGTTTTCTCTCTCCCGATAGGTTTTTAAATGAGGCGATAAGCGAATCAAGCGAAATGTTTTCCCTAGGAGTTACGCTCTATCTCTCATTGACAAAAAAGTACCCTTACGGCGAAATAGAGCCGTTTCAAAACCCCATTTTTAAAGAGCCAAAAGCTCCTAGCTTTTATAATGAAAATATACCGCATTGGCTTGATAGTGTTATTTTACGCTCTATCGCCATAGACAAAGAGAAACGATATGCCCACTACTCAGAGATGGCTTATGAACTTCAAAATCCACAAAAAGTAACTCCGTTTTTCCTCAAAAACAGATTTTTTATAAAAAGCCATGGACTCGCTTTTTATAAAGCAGGTTTTGTCATTATGACCATCGTTAATGCTATTTTACTTATTTGGATGAATGCATAAACTCTTTGAGGCTCAGATATTTAGTTCCGAGAAAACAACTGCCCTGCTTTGCTCTTTTGTATGTAAGATCTTCTCACACATGAGAGCTAAGTTTTCATCTACGCCTTGAACCAACTCACGGATATCTTCAAGTTTTTCGCTCTTTAGAGTGTTTGTAAATCTATCGTATGCGGAGTATGGCTCTTTGTTTGAGAGTTTGTAGTAAATCTTGCGTCCTATCTGGAAAACTTCAAACTCTTCATTTTTGCCTGTGTTTGTTTTTTCGCTAAAACCGATATCTATGTCGATTTTTTTCTCTCTTAAATATGCCCCGAGTTTCATCACAAAGCCTATGCAAGAGGGTGTATAGAGTTTTAAAACTCTCTCGCTAAAATCTTCAAAACTCTCATTTGAACGCTTATGTTTTTTATACTCCAGCATAAGGGTTTCGACATAAAGATGAGCATATCTAAGCGGAGCAGACTTTAAAACCGTATAACCCTCAACTCCCTCGCTTATGAGTTTTCCGCCTATTGAGATATTTACCGCTCCTTCCATTTCACCGTTTACTTTTGCTTTGCAACCCTCAAAACCGATATCGCCGATTCCATGCAGACCGCATCCTTTAACGCATCCTGACCAGTACATACGCACTTTACCGCTCTCTATGGGTACATTTTTTTCCAGATACCCAGCCATTTTTATAGCATCGTTTTTGTTCTCTATCACTCCAAATGGGCAGTGCTGAGAGCCTGCACATGCTATGAGATGGTTGTTATAAAGCGAATCAACGCTTTTGTATTTTTGAAAAATAGCCTCTTGCAGTATTCCCTCAACATCTTTCACTCCCATAATATAAAGGTTCTGCTCTATGTCAAATCGTATCTGTGAATCCCCATGTTTTTGGCTTATATATGCAACTTCCATCAAGTCGCTTCCGCTGAGTATTCCGCTTGGAATTATCATGTGAACACCAAAACCACCGCTTTTTAGCTGCACTTTTCCATGTTCTGGGTCATTAAAATCAAGTTTTGTCATAGTCTCGCCTGCCGTTGCAAAATCCACTCCTGCGTTTTCTCTTATGGCTTGGCTTATCTCACGCATTCCAACTGCTTCTATGAGAAAAGAGAGTCTGTTTTTGTTTCTGTTGTCTCTAAAACCAAATCTCTTAAAGATGTCCGTAATGGAGTCGTATGCTGTTTCAACTTCATTTGGGAGAAGAAAAATATCTGCACTTTTTGCGATTTTGCCAACTTTTCCGCCAAGATAGACGTTGTATCCGTAAACACCGTTCTTTTGTGCCAGAACAAAACAGCAGTCTTGCCCAAAAACATTGCATCTGTTTGAGATTGAGCCTGTTATGGAAGTGTTAAATTTTCTAGGAAGTGCAGAGATCCACTTGTAGTTGTGTAAAAATTTGCTCTCTAGTTTTTTTAAAATCTCAAAAGACGGCAAAACGTTATCAAATCCATCGCTATCAAGCGGGTCTGTTACGATATTTCTAAAGTTGTCCACCCCTGTTTGATATGAAGTAATTCCCACACTGAGCATTTTTTGGATTATTGAAGGTATGTCTTTTATATCAAGATAGCGAAACTCTATCTGCGCTCTTGTCGTGATATCTATATAATCCTCTCCGAACTCTCTTGCGATTTGCCCTAAAACCAGAGCTTGAATAGAGTTTAGATAGCCGCCTGATATGCGAACACGCATCATAAACTTTTGTGGAGTTTGTGAATCTTTATCGTAGATTCCAAAACACTTTAAAAAATAATTTTTATCTTCTTCTTTGATAGAGTTATAACCGTTTAAGGCATAAAACTCCAGTTGTTCAAATGCTTCTTTTGGAGTTCTAAGCGCCTTTAGCTCTTCTACTTTGTTTAATTTTTTAGCTCTAGCTTCATAAGCTTTTTGTAACTCTTGCATGATAAGCTCCAGTTGTTATATTGTTAAAATTTTAGCAATATAAACAGATGAAGTAGACAGTTTTATGTTTATTTTTTATACAGTTTTTCTATTCTTACGGTACTATGGTTATAATCAGGCTGAAACGACTCCGCATCTAACAAATCATCTGTCAGATAGTTTATCTCACGATTTGTGATGGGTATAAATATAGTTTTTTCATTTATCTCTTCGCTCACTATGGCTTTTGATAAAAGTTCACCTCTTCTTGATACGACTTTTATTTCATCCCCATTTTGTATGCCTAGCTTGAGAGCATCTTTTGTATGTATCTGGCAAAAATTTAGCTCTTTATATTTAAGAAGAGATGGCGGCACGGTCGTTTTTGTACCGCTATGCCACTGATCTCTTGTTCTGCCCGTGAGGAGTATAAACGGATACTCTTCGTCTCTTTTCTCGCCCAGCTCTTTGTTTTGCACAAAAAACAGGTTTCCTTTTTTATCTTTTGTTAAAAAAGTTTTAATCTGCTCTCCCCAGATAAAAGGCTTTTGTGAGAGTTCATCATAAGAAGTTTGACTTATATCCATGTAAGAGTTTAGTTTTGTCATCTCTTTATACTCGTTAAATATCTCTTTAGGATTTTTATAGTTAAACTCTTTTTTGTATCCGAGTTCCCATGCCAAAAGCTGAAATATCTCCCAGTCTGCTTTTACCCCTTGGGCAGTTTTGATTAATTTTTCCTGCTTTGTTATGGTTCTATCAAGGTTTGTCTGTGTTCCCTCTTTTTCGCCCCATGGAGCTGAAGGAAGCTTAATATGTGCAAATTTTGCACTCTGGGAATTTTCATAAGCGTTTATCTCTACGACCAGCGGTATCTTGCTCATTAACGCCTCTGTTTTGTTTCTGTTTGGCAGATGGTAGATCGGATCAGTATGAGAGATGAGAAGCACTTCAAGCCCTGCATCCATCATCTGCGTGGCACTTAAACCTGCTTTTGTACTGACATTTTTACTCTCCCAAAAATTTGAGACTTTTTTAACGCTCTCTTCATCAAAACCAAGATGCACTGCCAGCATTGTTGCAAGTCCGCCGACTTCTCTTCCGCCCATAGCGTTTGGCTGTCCCGTAAGGCTAAGCGGTCCGTTTCCGCTTTTAAATATTTTTCCGCCCAGCAGATGTGTATTTATAAGTGCGAGATTTTTATCTACTCCTTGAGAGGATTGGTTTAGCCCCATAGTCCATGCAGTGATGATATTTTTACTATTTTTATAGAGCAAAAAGAACTCATCAAACTGTTCATCTGTAAGCCCTGTTCTGCTTAACATATCATCACTATCGAGCGAATCAAGTCCGCTTTTTAAAACATCAAAGCCGTTTATATGGCTGTTTACAAACTCTTTGTCATACAACTCTTCGTCGATTAGGCGTTTGGAGATAAGGTTAAAAAAGTCTATATCGCTTCCTGCGTTGATGCCCAGATATATATCTGCGCTCTTTGCCGTATCGGTAAAACGAGGGTCTATTACTACGACTTTAAGTCCATGTTTCTTTGCTTTTTTTATTTTTCCGTGGAAGATTACATGTGACTCTGCCGTGTTTGAACCTGCCAAAATAAGCAGGTCTGCCTTAAAAATATCATCCATTCTAAGAGGAACAAAATCCGCACCGATAGATTTTTTATAGGCAACAACTGCACTTGACATACATGTACGGCTGTTCGTATCTACGTTTGAAGTGCCGATAAAGCCCTTGCCAAGCTTGTTTGCGATGTAATAGTCTTCTGTTAAAAGCTGCCCTGAGAGATAAAATGCAACCTTCTCTTTTTTGGTCCGTTTTATTTTGCCGGCTATAAAAGAGATACACTCCTCATAAGTTGCAACTCTAAAATCATCTTCTATATTTTCTCTGATTTGCGGCTTTAGCACTCTTGTTTGTGGGTTAATGCTAAGCAGCCCCGAAGCGCCTTTTAGACAAAGATTTCCGTTATTTGTCGGATATGAAGCATCCCCAAACAGTTTTGAATCATCATAAACAACACCGCAACCTACTCCACAATATCCACAAACTGACTTTATCATTTTTCAACCTATTCAAAAAAGTAAAAAATTATATACAAATTAGTTCACCTTTTTCTTTTTTGCATTGTTTAAAAATTAATCATTTTATTGGCTTTTAAAGTTGCATTTTTTGCTAAAGTTTTGTCGTTAGTTTTTTTTATCAAAAAATTTTTAAGGAGAAAAGATGACGGATTCGGTTGATGTGTTAAACATGTTAAAGATTGTATATACATTATACACTTTAGCGGTTATTTCACTTATATGTTGGTTTGGGCTTGGGGTTGTAAATCCAAAAGGCAAACCTAGAATAGTAAAAGCTTCTACATTTTATGTTTATGTAGGTGCGCTTATAACGGTTGGAGTAGCGATTCATATCGTTACATTTAACAAAATTCCATGGGTGGAGATAGACTTTAAGAGAGACTCTCTCAAAGCTGCTCAAGTCGTAAATATAACGATTGAAGATCACAAGTTTATGCTTCCTAGCCCAAAAATAGAACTTAAGTGCAATGAGTATGTTATGTTTGATGTCATATCAAAAGATTTGACATACGGTTTTGGTATTTTTAGACAAAATAACTCCATGGTTACGCAGATGCAGGTAGTTCCCGGCAGTAAAAACGACCTTATGTGGAAGTTTGGCAAAAATGGCGTATATCATTTAAGATCTACTGAATATTCGGGGCCAAAAGGCGCACACATGTATATAAAAGATGTTTTTGAAGTAACAGGCTGTACTGAGGATGACAAATATTCACAAAAAGGGGGAAGTTTATGAGTTTTTTACACACTTTGATACACGGTAATGAGGGCGGACTTAAAACCGACGGTCTGACGCCTACTCAAAAAGTTACCCTTAGAGCCGTAATTATAGGCGTTCTTTACTATGGTTTATCGGCATTAGAGGGCATGATGATGAGAGCTCACGCCATTACTCCGCTTCCTATGCTAAATGACACGCACTACTTTTCCGTTATGACGGTTCACCCGATAGTGGGGATTTTCGGCTCAACTTACCTCATAGTTTTTGGGGCGTTTACATTTCTTGTTCCCTACTTGATGAAAAAACCGCTCTATAGCATTAAACTTGCAAACGCTACATGGATGCTTATTGCTCTTGGTGCTCTGCTCGCTTGGCTTGGCGGTTTCTTGTTTCACTATGCTCCGCTTTATACGCTCTACTGGCCGCTTCCGGTTGATTTTAAACAGTTTGATGCACTTGGCGGTTTTGTGTTTATTTCCGGAATCGCACTCATTATGATAGGAACTTTGGGCTTTATCTACAACATTTTTGCAACTGTTTTTTATACCGAAGAGGGTCATGAAAAAAGACCGTTTAAACCGCTTCTTCTCTCTGCTTTGGGGATTGACGGTGTATTGAATATCTTGTACAAAATGACGGGTCGTGAGCCATACTCAAAAGAGCCTGCAGTTTCGCTTCCTGTTGTGGCAATCTTTCGCGGAACGATTGACACTTTCCTTGACGCGCTCGTGATTTTGACATGCGGAATTTTGATTTTAGTTTACATTGTCGGCGACCTCTCAGGCGCACCTATGGACTACACAGCGGTAAATGCACTGCTTTACAAAAACTTTTTCTGGTGGGGACTTGACCTCATTGCAGACGGTTTAGTGCTTATTTATATAGCAGGTTCTTGGTATCTTTTGGCGATGCTTATCACTGGTAAAAAACTATTTATGCAAAATATCGCAAGAGCGGCACTTTTACTGGAACTTATCGTTTCATGGGCTGTTTGGTCGCATCACTTACTGGCAGATCAAGGTCAGTACAACATGATGAAACTTGTAAGCGGCGAGATGGTAACGGCATTTGAGCTTGTAACGCAAGGTATTGCGATTTTCATTACGCTTGTTACTTTATGGAGTGCAAGACCTCTGAAAATGACAAATGAGCTGAAGTTTTTACTTGGCGGTATTTTAGGTTTTATGCTCGCAGTTCCTGCGGGAATTATTCAAGCAGATATGGGACTAAACAGAATTTTGCACAATTCTCAATGGGTTGCAGGACCGCACTTCCATGTCGCAATCCTTGTCGGACTTACGATGACGCTTTATAGTGCCATCTATATACTATGGCCGACACTTACAAACAACGTTAAGCTTTACAGTCAAAAAATGGCAACGTATCACTTTTGGGCGCATTTAGTCGGCGGTATAGGTATGGGTGCGTTTATGGGAATGGCTGCGATGGACGGGATGTTAAGACGAACTCTTTACTTAGAGGGCGAATACCAAACATACATGATACTGGCAGGTATTTGTGGGCTTTTACTTCTCTCTGCATGGGTCGTGTTTTTACTAAATGTTGTGCTTAGTATCGGTGTAAAAGGGCTTATCGGCATTTTTACAAAGTCAAAACTTCAAACTAAAGATTTAGTTCCACAAACGTAATACAAGGAATTTGTCATGGTAAACATAGAAAAAGTATCAAATCAGATTTTGAATGATGGGTTATACAACACGCTTCTCTTTGAGATAAAAGAGAAGCTGTCTGTGCAGGATGTTACGCCCATGATAATTGAGACTCTTTTACGGGCAGAGCCATCACTTATACAAGAGTACAAAGAGATAAACAGACAAAGCGAACTCTCAAGTATTCAGGTAAAAGAGCTTAGGATTCATAAAAACGATACGTATCAAATCACAAAAATGAAAAAAGAGATAAATCAAAATATTCAAGTTTTAAAAAATCTTGAAAACTTTGAAACAGACTCCAAAAACAGTGCCTATTCCATCTGGATAGGCAGCGTCGGGGTTATGGTGATTTTTATGGCACATAATATAATAGCTCTCTTTAGTGAACTGTATGCTACCCATAGCTTGCTCGTTTACGGCTCATTTGCACTGATTTTGTTTTTTACGTATGTTGGCTATGTAAAGATTAAAAAGAACCATGACTCTCAGCATGAGATTTTTAAAAAAGTATACGTGAGAACTCAAAAAATGATAGAAGACGGACTTAAAGCTTCAAATTTTACGCATGATGAAGTGTATGAAAAATAAAATATTATGCCTGCAACATCTTTTCTATCTCATTTAGAGGCATCGGTTTTGCATAGTAGTAACCTTGAATCGAGTCAATTTTATTTTCTACTAAAAAATCGACCTCTTCTTGGGTTTCTGCTCCCTCTGCGAGCACATATATACCCAGCTCTTTTGCTAAAAAGATGACTGTTTTAACAATAGTCTGATTTTTCGGCTCATTTTGTATGTTTGTTATAAAAGATTTGTCAATTTTCAATTTATCAATCGGAAGATTTTTCAAATAAGAAAGAGAAGAGTATCCCGTACCAAAATCGTCCATTGATATATAAAATCCCAACGCTTTTATCTGCTGAAGCAGATTTATTGTCAGTTTTGGATTTTCCAAAATAGAACTTTCCGTTATTTCCAACTCTATCCACACCGCTTCACACTCAGTCTCTTTTAGCATAGCTTTAAGGGTCTTTATAAAATCCAGATGAACGAGTTGACGAGCAGAGATATTTATGGCAACTCTGCCCTTTAATATCCCAAGCTCATGCCAACTCTTAACAGTCTTAAATCCGCTTCTGAGCACAAAACTTCCTATATCTATGATTAATCCGCTTTTTTCTGCCAATGGTATAAATATATCCGGAAGCACCATTTTATTTTGGTGCCTCCAGCGTAAAAGAGCTTCTAAACCTACTATTTCTCCGCTCGTCGAATCGTTTTGAGGCTGAAAGTAGAGTTCAAGTTCTTCATTTTTGATTGCCTGTTTGAGATTTGTCACCATTTGCGTATAAGAGATGGCATCTTTTTTAAATTGTGAGTGGTAAAAGCTAAATCTGTTTTTCCCCATTTTCTTAGCATTATACATTGCCGCATCCGCTTCTTGATAGAGTTCTTCCATAGTTTTGGCATTATCGGGAAAAATGCAAATTCCAGAGCTTGCAGTAATATAAATGTCTATGAAATCTATCGTAAAAGGGTTGCTAAATTTATCAAGCAGTTTTTGCATAAAAAAAGTTATCTCTTCTTTATTGCCTGAGTTTAGAATAATTCCAAACTCGTCACCGCCCATGCGGGATATAAAAGCGCTAGAGTCAAAAACTTCTTTGAGAACTTTAGATATTTCAAAAAGAAGTTTGTCTCCAAAACGGTGACCGTATGAATCATTTATCATTCCAAATTCATCAAGATCGATAAAAATCAAACAAAATGGCGAATTTTCAGAACATTTGGCAGTTAAAACTTCACTGATATGCAATCTGTTTGGCAAAGAAGTCACCACATCCAAATGTGAAAGTTTGTAAAATTTCTCTTTTGATTTTAAAAGATACGATTCATGTTTTTTTTGAGCACTAATATCTCTTGCTATTCCAAATACCCCGAATGCTTTATTGTCTTTGTCTAAAATAGGACCTTTCGTAGTCAAAAAAGTTTTTTCAATGCCGTCTTTTGATACAAATAGTTCCTCTTTCGTATCTATTTGAAAACTACTTAAAACTATCTTGTCTTCCTCTTTTATTTTAGCGGCATCTTGAGGTGCGAAAATAGCATCATCGCTATTTCCCAAAACATTTTCTACTTCCAAATGCAACATTTTTGATGCACCATCATTGAATATTATATATTTTCCGTCTATGTCTTTTGCAAAGATGGCATCAGGCGAGTTGTTAATGATTGTTTTTAAAATTTTGTCATATTTCAAAAGCTCTATTTCAGAAGCTTTTACAATCTCTTCAGTCTGCTTGAGCGTCTCTTTTGTTTTATGGTATTTTTTAATTTGTTTAAGACTTTGGGTATATCGGCTATGTATAACATGAAAAATTTTATAACTTAATAAAAATAGAATTACAGTGGTTACAAAGACAAAAAACCATCCTTTATATATCTGTAATGTCGTAACTTCATGGGCATTATCCGATAGAACGGCAACGATAAAATCAGATAAAACTATCCAAAATACACCTGCGATAAAATAGATGATAGAGATAAAAAACGCATTCTTAAAGCTTTGTGAACTTAAAGTCGACATTTTACAAATTCCTTCACTTGGCTTTTTTTAAAGCTACTATTATACATAATGATTCTGAAATAAATTTTGTTTTTATCATACAAAAAGTTACATTTAATATTTTATTATTAACGTATTTTCATTTTATGACACATTTAAGACAAAAAAGGTATATAATTATCACAATACATAGAGTTTTAAACCGTTATAAAAATTGTGATAAATTATAAAAATGCGAGGAAAATGTGATGTTTATGTTTGGAAATAAAAAAAATCGTTCTGATGAACAGATAGCAAATTTACAAAAAGAGTTGGAATCGTTAAGATCTCTTTATGATTCTGCCAGTAGAGAGAATGAAGATTTAAAAGAGCAAACGAAAAATGTTAAAAACATTATCGAAGACAATAAGCTAAAAAAGGCGCTTACTCAAAACCTCTCTACCGGATGTATGAAAAATATCTCAAAAATTCAAGAAGGCTTGCAAAGCAATATCAAATTTTTGGAAGATATAGGCAGCTTAACGGTTGATAATGAAAATTTTATGCTTGATATAAGAGGCAATGCTAACTCTATTTTTAACACCGATTCAATTATTCAAATGGCAAACGAGTTAAGGCATACTGCCGAAAATTTAAACGGAAGCGTAAGCGCAATATCGGAGGTTATAAATCTTATAAAAGATATATCAGACCAGACAAATCTGCTTGCATTAAATGCCGCTATTGAAGCAGCTCGTGCCGGAGAGCATGGAAGAGGATTTGCCGTTGTTGCCGATGAAGTTAGGAAGCTGGCGGAGAGAACTCAAAAGGCGACCTCAGAAGTTGAGATAAATATAAATACGCTAAAACAAAATTCTCACATCATGCATGCGGAGAGCGAAAAGCTAGAAGATGAAGCGATGACGGCTTCAAAAAGCCTTGATACATTTAAGGTGGAGCTAGATGAGCTGCTTGAAAATACCAAAACTATAAAAGAGGAAAACCTGCACTCTCAGTATCAGCTTTTTATAAATTTGGCAAAACTAGACCATGTGCTTTTTAAAGTAAATACTTATGACGGTGTTTTCAACGATAAAAATATAGAGCTCTCAAATCATCATAACTGCAGATTTGGAAAATGGAAAGAGGGAGAGGGCAAAACAGTATTTGGAAAGACAAAATCATATGCTATGATAGATGCTCCTCACTCAACTGTACACTCAAACGCTATCGCTGCGATAGAGTGTGTTAAAAAAGGGAGCTGTTTACAAGATATAAATAAGGTAATAGGCTATTTCTCAGAAGCTGAAAATGCCAGCAATGAACTCTTTGACATACTTGACAATATGCTTCATGAAGTAAAGTAAATCTCGCTATACTTCTCTCTTCAACTATATTAGCCGCTTGGGATATTTAGCTAAAGATAGTCCTAGTGGCAATACAAACGAATGTTCTAAATCAACTGATTACAAAAAATTTATTGTACGTAAAAACAACAAGAAAAAATATGAACCAAAAAACAATAGTGCAGCAAAGTATAAAATCGAACTTTTGCAACCTTAGCGAGGGTGCGCCTATCTCTTATGTTCTGATAGACAAACGACTCTTAAAAGTTGGGGATCATATAAATTTCAGCCTATTTTTCAACGATGCATTGACTCACATGTCGCTTTTTTTACAAAGTGACACGGTGATAGATGAAGAGCACAGAAGGAAACTAAAAGAGATAGAAAGACTCTACGTGCACCAAAATGAAAAGAGTGTGTATGAAACTTTTGTGGAAGAAGAGCTTCAACGTACAGTTGAAGATGCGTCACTCTCACTGAATGAAAAAGTAGATATTATCTACTCGTCTACTTCCCAGTTGACGGATTCTCTTTATAAAAATCCTGACGCACTTGAGAATGTACAGCGTTCCAAGAAGATTATAGAACCGATTATAGAGACAATTTTTCACAATGAAAAGACCATAAAATCATTTATCAAAATAATCGGTTACGACTATTACACTCATACACACTCCCTTAATGTAAGCATTTACGCACTATGTCTGGGTTCGGAGATGGGCTTGAATGAAAAAAAGCTGAATGACTTAGGATGTGCCGCTTTGTTACATGATCTCGGCAAAAGCGGTATTGAACACAATATAATCAACAAACATGGAGCTTTAAGCCAAGACGAGTTTGAGAAGATGAAAAAGCACCCTTCTCTTGGATATGAGATTGCACTAAATATCGGCATAAAAAATAAAGACATACTAGACGGTATCAGACATCATCACGAAAAACTTGACGGCAACGGCTATCCTGATGGGCTTAAAGACAAAGAGATTACGCTTTTCCCTCGTATAATAGGTGTATGTGACGTATTTGACGCATTGACGACAAAACGCTCCTATAAGGCGGCCATTCACTCTTATGATGCCATCTATATAATGAAGACACGCATGCCCAAACATCTCGATATAAACATTATAGATACGTTTATTAAAATGCTTCATGATTAAGTTAATGCGCTTCTTAGGGTTGGGGGCGTTCAAAAACTATATAATAACTAAACGTTTTTTGCCAACACCAATGACATTATCTGTGAATTAATTGAGTTGATTTTATCTTGTAATGATAGTTTTTCGTCTTCTGATGCTGTTGGAAGCTTCGCTTCTGTAGACTTTAATAGCTCTTGAAGTTTTTCTAATCTTGCATCACTTGATCCCGTACTGTTAGTGTCTTTATTTTTATATAAATTCATACCTTGCAATTTATTTAAGCTGTTTATTGTAGCCGAAACTCCATCTAAAGTCTCTTTATCCGTTATAATCGCCAAATCAATTTGAGAAATTAAACTGCTTTTTCCGTTTTCAAAAAGAAAAAAACTACTCTTTTTCATAGCACCAAGTAGCTCATTTGATGAACTTTTTATCTCAAAAGGGGTAGAAATATCTCCTAAAAAGATAGCTCCTATACCAACTTCTTCAATTGCTATTAATTCATTTTTATTTTCTGTTTTTTGCCAAATTTTTAGTTTATCAAAAATATTATCATTCTCATCTATCCAGCCATTTTTATCATCATCATAACCTCTTAACTCCTCGAATCCATCGCCACTTTTTGCACCGAAAAGTTCACCGCCATCATCTACATTATTATTCTCATTTTTATCAAATGCTAGAAAAGCACTCTCTTTTTCTAACATAGAAATTTGCTCATTTGTTCCATCTATGTCAATATCAAAAGAGAATTTTTTTGAGCTTAGAGAAGGAAGTACACCACTCATATCAAGTATAAGTGGATCCCATAGCTTTGTAATATTACTAAAATTTATTTGTGGGGTTTTTACTTGTTCTACAAAACTTCTAGATAGTGAGACATTTAAGTCTAGCTCAATTTTTTTATCTTCAGTTTTCACAATAGCATTTGTTTCAAATTTAAGGGCTTGTGTTTCAGTATACACAGTATTAAGTCCAAGATTACTACCAAGCTTAACTTTTTTATTTATACCCTCTAACAGTGATATGCTTAAATTTTTGATAGTGGAATCTTCACCGCTATTTTGAACGGAAACCAAATTTTGAGTGATACCATCGCTATCTAATTCATTACTCTTAAAGCTGCCTAAAGAAGAATTTCCGATTTTTGTTTCAACAACACTAACATCCTCTTGTTTTTGAGAATTTTTATAGCTAAAGTAATCTGCGTTAGAATAAACAGTATAACCACTAATTTTCATAACAAAGAATCCCCTATCTTTTCAATAAAAAACAAAATCGACTAATTTATTTTTTTTTGAAATAAAATGTAGTTGTAGCTTTTAAATAATTTATAAAAGAGGCTATTTTTTAAATAATAAGTATATGATTTTTCTTTTGACAGACTAAATAATACAGCGAATTCTTTTAAATAAAACTCGATATACTTGCAAAAAATAAACAGATGAGAGATTTGTGAAACTTCCAAAGGGCTTTGGCAAAAACTACTTTACTTTAAGAGCGATTACGGCGACTTCTAACCAAGTAACGCTAAATGCGACTGCATCAAGAGTGCAGAGTTTTCATATGTTAAATTTTCAGGGTAATGAGCCGGATGCAGAGCTGGAAGAAGAAGATCTTGCCGCCACGCTTTGCACGCTCTCCATCTCTCTAAAACCTTGCCATTGTAACCGTTACTACTTAAGACGCACAAAAAAAACACTCCGACTCTGCCCGTCTCAAAAGCTTGATTTTAACTACTTTAAAACCCTAAACAATGCTATTTCTCCGCCACTTCTTTAACTTTTTTATCACGCCAAAAATAAAACTTACGGAAAAAAAACAATGAAAAAAAAGATACTTTTATCGCTTCTGGCTTCAACTATATTAGTCGCTCAAGATATTGAGCTAAAACCCTTGCAGATAACCTCAACGGCAATACAAACCGATGAGCTAAAATCAACCGACGCTGTTGAGATCTACACGAGCGAAGATATACAAAAAGCTCATGTTCAAAATATTTATGAGTTTTTAAATCAGCAAACATCCGTTATCGCAATGCCCTCTTACGGAAATCCGTTTTCTCAAAAACTGGATATGAGGGGTTACGGCATAGAGGATGGTTATCAAAATATCATAGTAACGCTTGATGGCAGAAAAATAAACAACATTGATATGATAGCTCCGCTTTTAGGCTCAATCTCCCCATCTTCCATAGAAAAAATCGAGATTATAAAATCCGGCGGTATCGTCATCGGCGGTGACGGGGCGAATGCCGGCGTTATCAACATCACTACCAAAAAGAACAACGATAAAGAGTTAAGCATATATGGCGGAAGTTACAAAACTTTTGACGGTGCATTTTATTTGGGTCACAGCGATGACAAACTCTCGCTCTCCGCCAGCGGCGAAGCACAAAAAAGCGATGGAATCCGACATATAAACAGCGGCAAAGAGAGGGATGAGAAGAAGCTCTCCACCGCAGCATTTAATGCAGCGTATCTGCCGATTGACAAGGTTGAACTAAGAGCAGGAGCGGCAACGGCTCGAGTAGATGTAATATACGCAAATTATTTGACGCTTGATGAGTACAATGAGGACGTAAAACAAGCAGGGAACTCCAACTGGGGAGCAACCGAGCAAGAATTTGACACGGATGCCATAAATGCAGGTGTTAGCTACTATGCAAATCAGAAATTATCTCTGCATGCAGACGCAAGACATGAAGAAAAAAGATCCAATTATATAACCTACTCTTCCATCGCCGATTATGACTACGACTCTGCAAAATTGAGTGTCGATTTTAAAGATGATTTTTTCAGTATAAGCTTCGGAGTCGATATGTTTGAGGGAAAAAGAGATTCACATGCAAGCAGTTATGCGATTGCAAGCGATACCTCAAAAGAGAATTTGGCATCATTTCTCATGAGCAATTTTAACTTTGACAACCACTCCATAAAAGCCGGAGCAAGAGTTGAGACAGTAGATTACAGATACGATGATGCTCTTAATAATCTAAAAGACGACTATTCACTCTTTGGAGCAGAACTGGGCTACAACTACATTTTAGACAAAAAAAGCTCGGTTTTTCTAAACTATGCACATGCGTATCAAGCTCCAGATATCGACAGATTTTTCAACAAAGATTGGCTTGGAAATGTGAGTTTTAACGGCTTCATAGACCCCATGAAAACAGATAGTTTTACCCTTGGATATAACAATATCACCTCAAAAAACAAGTTTAAAACCTCACTTTTTTATGTTAAGCTAAAGGACGAAATCTACTACTACACGGATCCCTCTTACATAAGCTCAAAAAATACGAACATAGACAAGTCACATAAATACGGTTTTGACGTTTATGACAAATTTATCATCTCCGAGATATTTAATCTTGCTCTAAACTACAACTATGTCAAGGCTAAGATAGACGAGGAGATACAAAACGGCAAAAACTATGCAGGCAAAAACTTGCCGGGTGTCTCAAACCATAACGCAAAAGCGACTCTAAGTTATCTGCCGACTTCAAGCATTGCTTTTGCACTGACTCAAAGCTATCGCTCTAAAGCTTATGCGGCAAATGATTTTGAGAACAATTTTGCTCAGAAGCAAGATGCCTACACATCCACCGATATATCGGTTGCCTACACAAAAGATACTTTGGAACTTTTTGCTAAAATAAACAATCTGTTTAACCAAAAAAACGGTTTATGGATAGAAGACAATGCGATTTATCCGCTAGATTTTACGACAACTGCGATAGCAGGATTAAAACTGAAATTTTAAAAAAAGGTGAGTATGAAAACTATTTTTTTGACACTGCTTTTTATACTCACTCTTGAGGCAAAAGAGAGGATTGTCTCTCTTAGCCCATCCATCACGGAGATAGTTTACGCTCTTAAAAAGGGAGATGCACTTGTGGCTACAAGCGACTTTTCGCTCTACCCAAAAGAGGCACAGAGTCTGCCTATCATCGGAAGCTACTCCAGTCCGCACCTAGAAAAAATCATAGCACTTTCTCCTACTTTGGTTGTCGCTCAGGAGTTCAATCAAGAGATATTGGAACAACTAAAAAGATTCGGCATAAAAACATTGATGCTAAAACTGCAAACTATCGAAGATATAAAAAGTTCCATTTCAAAACTCGCAACCGAACTACATGCAGACTCAAAAACTCTCACGGATGAAATAGACGATGCAATCAAAAACGCTCCAAAGAGTAAAACCCCTCATAAAGTGATGATTGTTTACGGACTGCATGAGGATATTAGAAGCGGCATCTACATAGCCGGCAATGACATATTTTTTAACGACATCATCTCTTTATCCAACAACGCTAACGCATACACCTCTAACCAAACTAACCAACCCGTTCTTGGTTATGAAAATGTTATAGCACTAAATCCCGACCAGATTATCATACTCCATTCACGTGCCTCAAATCCGCATGTAAACGAGGAAAAAGCATTGAGCATGTGGCACTCAATTCCTACTAACGCAAGTAAAAACAGACGAATAACAGTTGTCGATGAGAGTTACATAAATATACCCTCACACAGAGTCGCTCTGAGTATTGAGAGGCTTTGCTATGAGATGAACCGATGATAGAGTTAAAATCACTCACATGCAGCTACGGCGAACAGATAATCTTAAGTGATATAGATATAACCATATCTTCACATCTGAGCATACTCGGTGCGAACGGTTCTGGTAAAAGTACGCTTGTGGGCTGTATCTGTTCTTTGATAGAGTACGGCGGAGAGATAGTTATAGATGAGGTAAATGTCAAAAATCTATCTGCCCAAAAGAGAGCAAAAGCACTCTCCTATATCCCTGCAAAACTAGAAATTTACGACTCGTTTATAACCCTTTATGACTTTGTTCTGCTTGGGAGATTTGCTTACAAGAAAAACTTTTTTGAGTACTCAAAAGAGGATAAAGAAATAGCACATGAGAATATAAAACACTTAGGGCTTGAACATCTAAAAAACCACACGTTAAGCTCTCTGAGTTCGGGAGAACAGCAGCTTGCCATGATTGCCTCGGCACTTTCGCAACAGAGCAAAATCATCATTTTTGACGAACCGACTGCAAACTTAGATCCATGTAACTCAAAAGTAATCGCAAATTATATAAAAAAGCTAAAAGAGACACATCAGGTCATACTTATAACGCATGATTTGCATCTGGCATGTTATGCCGGCAATCCTATAGCTTTTATAAAAGATAAAAAAGTCCGTATTTACGACAACGGCTTTTTTGACGATGAGGTTTTAAGAGAGCTTTACGGAGTCCCGTTTTACTCATTGGCGGTGAAGTATGAGTAGGTTTTTAGTATGGATTTTTTTAGTTGCCGTTTTTGTTATTTCCCCTTTTATCGGTGCGGTAGAACTTAAGCTAAATGAAGTTTTTGATTTCTCCTCTCTTAGTTCGTCCATCTTTTTTGACATTCGCTTGCCTCGTCTTCTTTTTGCTTTTTCTGCAGGAACAATCCTCGCTCTTAGCGGACTTCTGTTTCAAACTCTATTTCGCAACGCACTTATGACTCCTTACACTTTGGGCATATCAAGCGGTGCGGTTTTGGGAGCAGGAATCGCCATAAAACTTGGGCTTGGAAGTTTGGTTTTCGGCATAACGGCTGTTAATCTCTTTGGATTTTTAGGAGCTGCTTTTACCGTAGCACTTCTTCTTTACCTTTCAAAATTTTTGAAAAATGCACAGCATGAGTCGCTTCTGCTTTTGGGAATCGCTCTCTCGCTTTTTTACACTTCAACGCTTATGATAATTTTCTATCTAGGTAGTGCCATCCAAAATGACATGCTTATCCGCTTTACCATGGGTTCTCTCTCCGTTATCGGGTGGCAAAGTCCGATGGTTGTGGGATTTATCGCCCTTATCTTGGTGATGGTCGTCTATATGTACAGATTTGAGCTTCAGCTTTTAGGCATCTCTGATGAGAGTGCGAAACTAAAAGGGCTAAATACGAAAAAAATAACCTATCTGCTTCTTGGCATCTCCTCTTTTGCTATCGGCACGCTTGTGAGTATCAGCGGACCTATCGGCTTTGTAGGACTTATCACGCCTCATATCGTCTCAAAAATCTACCCATCAGCCGTAAATGGGCGAATTATAAAAACTGCACTATTTGGCGGTTTTTTTCTTGTTTTTTGTGACACAATTACACGAAGCATACAAACGCAAAGCGAACTGCCTATCGGAATAGTCACGGCACTCATTGGCGGACCGTTTTTTATATATCTTATCATCAGGAAAAAATAGTGAATCTCTTATCAAAAACCGCTCCGCTTGAGGAGTCGATATCAAAAATGCAAAAGGTTTTAGGAGACGTAGGCTGTAAAACTATATTTTCTCAAACTAAGCATCCGCTTCAAAACTGCTACTCTGTCAATCTAAGCTCACATGAAGCGCCAAATCATATCTACTCAAACGGAAAAGGTGTTGTTGCCGAAGCGTCGATGGCAAGTGCTTTGGGCGAGTATATCGAGCGGCTGCAGACAAATAACTTCTTTAGCGACTTTTATCTGCCAAAGAGAAAATATTACCCAGATGAAGCGCATTTTGAGTTTGACGGAGAGTTTTTAAATGAAGAACTTCTTTACATGTATGATCCAAACGGTGAACTTGACGGTGAGGATTTGGTGGACTTTAACAGCGATTTTGAAGATAAAATCGTTGCACTTGAGTTTGTAAAACACTCTAGCGGCGAGAGGATATATTTTCCTCTAAACATTTTAAACAATCTCTATGTAAGCAATGGTCTCGCAACCGGAAACACCCCAAAAGAGGCACAGGTTCAAGCACTCAGCGAGATATATGAGAGATATGCAAAACTTGAGATTATCAAAAACGGTTACGCTCTGCCGAAATTTCCCGATGAGAGAGTCAAATCATTTCAAAAAGTTTATAGCGATGTAGAAGCTCTTAAGGCTCAGGGCTACATCGTAGAGGTGCTTGACGCATCGCTTGGCGGAGTCTTTCCGGTAACGGCTATCTCTCTGATAAACCCAAAAAATTCCACCCTTTTCGTATCGTTTGGAGCACACCCAATAGTTGAAGTGAGCTTAGAGAGAACGATGACTGAGCTTATGCAGGGGCGTAATTTAGATGAACTTGATGCGTTTGAGATTCCGACGTTTGATATGAGCATAGTATCGGATAGTTTCAACTTGGAGTCCCATTTTGTAGACTCAAACGGAAAGCTCGGATTTGCTTTTTTAAGCTCTAAAAAGAGTTTTGAGTACAAATCATGGGGATATAACGGAGATGGGACAGAAAACGAGTTTGACTTTTTAGTCAAAATTGCCAAAGAGATGGAAAAAGAGATTTACATGAGAGAGTATGACTATCTTGGATTTTACTCTTGCCAAATACTTATCCCAAGCATCTCAGAGGTTTATCCGATGGAAGACCTTATCTATAACAACAAAAACAGCGGAAAAAAGATTCGTGATATGGTTTTAAACTTTGCAGAGCAGGATGCAGAGGAGATTTTAGAACTCATTGAGGGACTGGACGAGTCGCTTGACATGGGTAAATATATCGGTGTTATCTTTAAAGAGAATTTTACGATGGCAGAGTTTAAAGCGCAGATCTATATGCTCTTAGGCGAGAATGAACAGGCGTTGGAGCTTTTGCAAAATAGAGAAAACAGACTTGGTCATGTTGTCGCAGAGCTTATCCGTATGGATGAAAACGGCGAAAATTTCAGGGAGTATAAAGAGGCACTGTTTAATGTTTTCACTCAGGAGAGAGTCGAGAAGGCAAGAGGCATCATTGCAGGTGAAGAGTTTTTGATAGATATAACACTTCATAACGACTACTATAACATGTTAGCGATGTACGACAGGCTAGAGCTTAAAAAGAGGAGTATGATTTTATGAGTTACGAAGAGTGGTTTGAAACACACGCGGCAAAACATAAAAAAATCGTCGATAAGCTTGTGGCAAAAGGGCTTGGCGAAGATGAAATAATCAACTACTTTGAGTATGAAAATATGGCAAAAGAGGAGATTGATTTTTGTCCGCTTTACAAAGATAACAAGAAATGTCACGAGATGGAGAAGCTTAACTGCTACCTTTGCGGATGCCCAAATTTCAGATTTGACGATGAGGGGCTTGATGAGTATAACGCTAAAAAGATTCTGAGCAAATGTGATATAAATAACGGCTCTAAGCTCTCACACGGTAGTTTTATCCATCAAGATTGCTCAAAATGCACCGTACCTCATCATAAGGCTCATGTGAAAAAAAACTTTGACCTTGATTGGAAAAAAATCATGAGCGGGTGCAAAGTAACTAAGTAGGAATATTATATACTCCAACATCAGATAAAAGGAGCTAAAAAATGAGTGAAATTACAATTTGGCATAATCCAAAATGCTCAAAATCCCGTGAGGCAATGGAAATTTTAAATAACGGCGGATATGAAGCTAGTGTAGTTAAGTATCTGGAGAATTCCCCTGATGAGATGCAAATTAGAGAAGTTTTAAAAATGCTTGGCGTATCTGCAAGAGAGCTTATGAGAACAAAAGAAGAGTTATATACAGAGCTAAATCTAGCAGATGAACTTGATGAAAATAAGCTGATTTTAGCGATGGTTAAGCACCCAAAACTTATCGAACGTCCTGTGATTATTAAAGGTGGCAGGGCAATTATCGGACGACCTACTGAGAAAATTATAAAATTTTTAGATGAACTCTAAACCGCTATTATAAGTCATAAAAATTTATATAAAAGGTTCTAACCTTTCAACTTTAGTTTGTTATGTTTTAGGTAAAATTAATAAAAATATTTTTAAAGGTTAGATATTGTCTATATTTCAAGCTTCAATTCTCAAAACATATAAACAAGATGAATCTTTAGTTGCAAAACGCTGGAGTGCTTATCAAAATTATTTGGCAAAAATAGAGTTTATAAAAGCAGTAAAAGAGGAAAAATACCAAGACGGCTTTCTGCACGATATCTTTGAGTACTACTACTAACTTGACTTTTAAAAAGGAAATAATATGAACTAGGTTATAAAATTAACGGAACCATGGTTATGCAAGAAGTATAATTATTCAAATCTAGTGAAATCATAGTACTGGTTATTTTTTATTTCACATGCAAAAAGACCTCTATAACTTTTGCTTCCAGTATAATCAATATAAGCACTCATAACAATGCTAGTTTCGGAGTTTTTTGAATGATTGGGAACAAAAGAATAATCCTTTACTTCTGGCCAATTTCCATTCTTTCCTGCAACCCTTTTTTGTAAATCTTCTTTACATTCATATATAAAATCTTTTCTCGTCTTTAAGCGTTTTTTATCTATTTCATTAATTACACAGTCTTGAGTTTTTTTAATTAAATCAATTAAATCTTTATTATTTCTGTTAGCATTATTATTAGCAAAAAGCATAATCTGACTGTTTAATTCTTCTTTCATACCAGCTTCAAAATTTATATCAGCCTTTTTGGCTTCAGTATTATTGTATGCTACGGTAACGACAGATTTTAATTCTGTTGTGTAGCCTAAAGAACATGCCTTAATAGCTTCATCAATCGGCGAATAATAAGGAGAATAAGGAGACATTGCCGAACTACACCCCAGACATAAGCCCACTACAAGTAAAATAACTAAACTACCTAATATTTGTTTTTTCATCCAACCCTCCTAATCAAATAATAATATCTTAGTTACCCTTAAGATTTTACTTCAGTGTTATTAAAATAACTATTAATAACTAAACATTATAGACTTAAGTTACACCCCAGTGAATGAATCTCCACTTTTTCCCGTTCCCACGGTCTCCATGGAAATGCATACTGTAAAATAACCTGAAATACTCACTCCCACGCAGGAGCATAGGAGCTAGGAACAACCATTGCTTATAAAGAAAATATAAAATTATTAAAGAAAAAGCTGATTAATATGACAAAAACAAAATATTTACTATATGCTTTTAAGCTGAAAAAAGCTAAAACATACCAATATTGGTATGAGAGTGATAGAAAATATTTTAGTGAAAAAAAACCTCCGTTAAGCATCTTAAATACTAAAACAGATGAGTGTAGTTTTATAGATGATAAGGATATTACTAAAAACCCTTGGAATAATTGGGATAGCAAAAACATACAAACTATTACAACATCAAAAGGTGTTTGTATTAACTATTTAAAATCAACAAATCAAGATTTAATTCAAAAAAAAGAAGATTTAAAGCTCTTAGAGGTTTATGATTATTTGGTAGATAACCTTGATATATCAAAATCTTTCAATTTTAACACAATTAAAAAATGGCATAAAGCGATTTTTGAAACTATATACCCTTTTGCCGGTGATTTAAGAACTGTTGAGATGAGCAAAGGTGGTGGAGATGAAGCTTGGTGTTGGCGATTAGAATTTTTAGAAGCTATTCCTCAGCTTGATGAGTTGATTGTAAAGATTAGTAAAACTAACTATGATGATATAGATATAATTACCTTAGATTTGGCTCAATTTATTAGTGAGTTTCTTTTCATGCATCCATTTAGAGAAGGTAATGGCAGGCTGAGTAGATTGGTATGTGATATTATTTTGGCTAAAAATGGCTTTCCAATGATAGGATTAAATTTAAAAAATGGTGATAACTATATTCAAAAAATTCATCAAGGCTATAATTGTGATTATGAGCCTATGAGAGAGTTGTTGAAATCAAAAATTGAAGAAATTATGAATGGATAAGCTTATAATGTTCTTTAAGTTCTTTTTTTGTTGTTTTAGAACCTTCAACCTTAGCAGAAGTATATACAGAATTTACAATCATTGTTTGTTTTTTAACAGAAGAAGAAAAATAGTTATTTGTGTTTGCGATGGTTCTTTTCATAATAACAACTCCATATTAAATTCATATCAGAACAATTTAAATACAGCATTTACAGTTCCATATATGTATTTATATTATAAGTTTGATTATAACATAGTTAAGTAAAAAGTTAAATAAATATATAAAGAGTTTATGTTCCAAAATGACACAAAATAGGATAGAAAAATAACCTGAAATACACACTCCCACGCAGAAAAATATGGGACAGTCAGCATAATATAATCTTAAAAAAAATTGCTACTTGAAAAACGATAAGAAGCCAAAAAGTTAAATCGGATAAAATTACTCCGATTTAAAAATACTAGAGGGTAAAGCTCTCTTACCAAAGGATACAAGATGAAAAACATCATTTTATTAATCGCTCTTACATTAGGTGCTCTTCAAGCTGACAACATCGTAACTTACGATATAAACAACGATAGCAACACAGAAGCTAGCAAACCTAACCATCCAAGTCAAGATCTTTACTAATCTTAGTAAAAATCTCTAATTTTACGCTCCATCCACCTTTTGGGTGGAGTTTTTCTTCCCTCTTTTAAAAAACAAATCCCTTTATTTACTTAATATTAAAAATGATAAAACCTTAGCGACAAACGATATCAACCGTTTTAAACTTAACAACGTAGGGTAACAAAAAAGATGTTTGTATAAATTTTTTTGATAGAACAGAACAATTATATACTATAAGAATGATTAAGAATAAGCGAGACTCCTAAAGCTTTGCTTTAGGAGAAGAGTGGATGAAATTTTACTTTTTAAATTTTTCGGCAGCATCTTTTACAGAAGCGCTTAGAGCATTCCACGCACTCTCTACATCATCTTTAAAGTGTTCCCATTTTTCCTCGCCGGCTTCATCAAGGTTTTTTAGTTTTGCTTTAGTAGCCTCATACATGTGTTCAAGTTCATCAACATGTTCAATATACTTGATATGAACATCTGCCGCATAAATCTTACTCTTTGCTTTATACTCTGCTAATTTAACCTGAACCAATTCTAACTCTGCTTCGATTTTTTGTTTATAAGCATCTTTTTTACTCATGATAAACTTCCTTTTTAAATTTAATACAAACACTACCTCAAAAGAGCCTTTCTTACTCTTTTAAGACACCTATCTCAAACTATTAAAAAGTGCAGCAACACACTTAAAAGTGCTACCCATACGTATATTTTATTTCAGCAACCTTAATATAAAGCAATTATACTCTGTGGTATAAAATATTATTTTTGTTAAAATAACAAAATGAACTCAAAAGGCGTTTTATGAGCAATAAAAAAACACTCTTTATCGGCGGCATCAAAAGCGGAAAATCGCTAAATGCCCAAAACTACATACTACAAAACTCATTTGGCAAACCACTTTATCTGGCTACTACCGAATTTATAGATGACGAGATGCAACAAAGAGTTGATGAGCATAAAGAGCAAAGAAGAGAACAGTTTGATACGGTCGAAGAGGCTCTAAAACTCTATAAAATTATCTCTACATGTAAAAGTGCCGTTTTAGTCGAGTGTGTCAGCATGTGGATAAACAATATGCTCTATCACGGGTTTGGTTTTACTGAAATGAAAAAAGAGTTAGAAGCTGTTTTGTCGCTTGAAACAACAGTTGTTTTTGTTTTAAACGATGTTGGATGCGGTATCATTCCCGATAACGCTCTTGCACGGGAGTTTGTAGATATCAGCGGAAAACTATCTCAGCTTATAGCTAGCGGATGTGATGAAGTTTACCACACCGTTGCCGGCATCTCCACGAGGATAAAATGAGAAACATATTTAAAGGTTTTGCCCTTGCAATTTCCATGTTAACAACTGTTCCTATGTTTAAAATACATGATTTTTACAAAGGCATCAACGGTTATGCCGTGATGTTCTACCCTCTTGTAGGTTTTATCTTAGGCTCTATTTTATGGGGTTTGCACTCGCTTTTAAATTCTTATGTTGACTCAACACATTTAGCCGTTATCATTTTTGCTCTTTGGATTTTACTTACGGGCGCGCTTCATCTTGATGGTTTTAGCGATACAATGGATGGTTTGTACGTTTCAAAAGAGAGAGCCTTAGAAGTTATGAAAGATCCCCATGTCGGCGGAATGGGGATGATAATGAGCGTTACGTTTCTTATCCTAAAAGCATCTTCTCTTGCAACACTTGAGGCTTTTTACCTTTTGCCTCTTGTCTTGATGCTCTCAAGACTAAACGCTGTTTTGGCAATCTTTTTTTACCCATATATAAGCCAAAACGGAATGGGTGCTTTGGCAAAAGAGGAGTTTACAAAAACGCAAATGCTTATCACGCTTTTTTACTCATTTTTAGCTCTTTTACTTTATAACAAACTGCTTCTGCTTGTTAGTGCTCTGTTAGTTTTGCTTGTTATAAAAAGCTTTTTTATCAAAAGATACGGCGGATTTACTGGCGACATCTACGGTTTTACTATTGAAATTAGCGAACTCATTATTTTAAATATTCTACTCTTTGGCTTGGTATGAGAGTAACCTTGGTTCGCCACGCCGAAGTTGATGAGAGATACCAAAACTGCTACAACGGGCATAACGAAATAGGACTCTCTAAAAAAGGGTACATGCAAGCAAAAGAGCTTGTAAAAAAACTTGATATTTTAGAGTTTGATGCGGTTTTCTGCTCCGACCTTCCCCGTGCAAAAGAGACACTCAAACACTCTTTGCATGCAAAAGAGGCTATCTATACCGATAAACTCAGAGAAAAATCATGGGGCAAACATGAAGGGCTTAGTTTTGATGAGATTATTTCAGAGGGTGAGATAGAGTATGTGGATTTTTTGCAGTGGATAGAGTCGCTTGATGGTGAACCTTACAGAGAGTACATAAAAAGGGTAGAGAAGTTTTTCTTTGAGTTTTTGCCATCGCTGAACAAAGAGTCTGTTTTAGTCGTAACTCATGCGGGAGTTATCCGTGTTTTAATGAGCATTGTTAAAAAAATCACTTTGGAAGAGGCTTTTTGTATGAAAGTAGAAAACTGCTCGCTAACACTGTTTGAAATATGATAAAATTCAAAATATAAATTTGAAGGAGCAAACACGATGAGACAATATCTTATAGTCGGTTTTATCGTGCTTTGTATTACATTTGTCAATATATTTGCACTTGAAAATTTTGTGCAACGGCAAAAAAGTCATACTCACGACTCCTGTGTACTCTTTGAGCATCATCATTATCACACCCATCACAATATTGAACATTCGCATTCACATGGACATAATCACAAAATAAATCTTGTAGACTTTTATTCAAACAAAATTGTTGAAATAACTGCATTTTTATATAGAGATAATGAGCATTTTGAACTTAAAATATTACATAATAATTTTATTCCAAGCGAACTTCTTCGTCCCCCTATCGCCTAATTTATTTATATTGTTACTTTAAACACAAACTATATTGATTAGGATATATATGAAAAAATTTTTAGTTTTAGGCGTATTGGTTCTATTTAGCACCTTTGCTTACGCACATGGTATCTCTGCTGATGACAAGCAGGCAATGCTTGATGGCGGAAACCTCCGATATATCTGGCTTGGTGCGACACACATGCTAACGGGATATGACCATCTGCTTTTTTTATTGGGCGTAGTCTTTTTCCTTAACACTTTCAAAGACATTGTCAAATTCGTTTCCGTGTTTACACTCGGACACAGTATCACGCTGATTTTGGCAACTTTTATGGGAATCAATGCCAATTATTATCTGATTGATGCTGTTATCGCTATGAGTGTAATATACAAAGCATTTGATAACAACAAAGGTTTTGAGAATTATCTGCATGTAAAATCTCCAAATCTTTTGTGGATGGTATTGCTTTTTGGTCTTATCCACGGATTTGGACTCTCAACACGGTTGCAACAGTTACCGCTTGGTGAAAACAACCTTGATATACTACTTAGGATAATTTCATTCAATATCGGCGTAGAGTTTGGACAGGTACTTGCCTTAATTCCCATCCTCTTTATCCTGATGATTTGGCGACAAAAAACATCATTTATGCAACATAGCAAGGTAGCCAACCATGCTTTGATGTTCGCAGGGTTTATGCTGCTGCTTATGCAACTGCACGGCTATCTACATACAACTAATGAAGAAGAGTTTGGTTTTAACAAAGATGCTCACACGCATATACATATGGATATGGAAGCTGAAAAAATCAAACAATATTCACACGGTTCATTATAATAACTGTCGGGATAATTTATCCCTGCCGCTAAAACAGACTTGTTCGTTTTAGTGCCTAATAGAAGATTAAAAAGGAAAACACAATGAAAAAAATCATCACTAATGCTGCTTTTGCAGCCGCATTGACACTAAGTGTCAGCCCACTATATGCAGGCGGAAATCATGACCATGGTCATGATCATGGTCACAGCCATTCAAAAACAGTAGTTAATGAAGCTAAAGCCAAAGAGGTTGCTATGCGACAAATCAAAAATTTTGTTCAAAGCGGTAAACTTGACAAAAGTTGGGCAGGAGTTGCTGTTCACAGTGTCAATAAGCAAACTTACAACTCAATGCCGGAGTGGATCTTTACATTTAAAAATGACAAAGAGCCTAATCAAGAGCGTCATAGTTTTTATATTTTTGTAAACCAATACGGCGAAATGGCAGGTGCAAACTTTACGGGAAAATAACTATACTATCAATCTGTATTAATACAGATTGATATATAAGGAGAACTATTGGCTTATTACATTACAAAACTCATTATAACAGCATTTCTAATTGTCTTTATATCTGAAATAGGGAAAAGGTACAGCTTGGCGGGTGCTTTGCTGGCAGCCGTTCCGTTAGTATCAATCTTGGCTATGACATGGATGTATATAGATACAAACGACAGTAGCAGCGCAGTAGAATTTTCAAATAGAATTATCTGGTTGATAGCACCGTCAATGATATTGTTTATTGCTTTTCCTATTTTAATAAAAAATGGGATAGGCTTTTATCCGAGTATGTTCATTTCGGTATCAATGACTATTCTTGCTTACTACGGCGTTATATTTACTCTTGAAAAATTTGGAATAAAAATTTAATAATCAAACTGCATAAAAGGATAAAATATTAAAACATACAATATATTTACAAATGAGCCTAGTTCACTTCCCACGGGCAAAGCAGACTTTTTACTAGCGGCATCAGTCACAAAAACATGCGAAATTGACGGGATTACGCAAGCTGGAATCCCCGGAATGATTTCTCTCACGCCCACGCTTGATGCGGAGTTTATTACAAATGGAAAAGTTTTTTCACTCGGCGAACTTGCAGAGACTCCTACAGGCGTGCCGACTCCTGCAATAATTACAAGGGCAGTACACAACCTTGTTCCATTTAGCAGCATCGAGATTTTGGATCTGGGTCTTGTTAAACTTCCGAAAAACTCTACATACAAAAGTTTTGGTATCTTGCCCTCAGAATCCATAGTAACAGGTGCGAACATAGATGCAAGGTCTGTTTTTAACAAAGGGTTTGCTTATGGAGAGAGTTATGAGTTGAAGGGAAGTTATCTTATTTTAGCAGAGAGTACGCCAAGCGGAACGACGACTGCTACAGCAACGGCTTTGGCACTCGGGTATAACTGCAGAGGCGATTTTTCGTCAAGTTTTTTACATGTACCGAGCGGCATAAGAGATGAAACCATAAATAAGGCTCTCTCTCTTGTACATGAGGGGATGAGCAACTTTAAGAAGCTCTCACATGTGAGCGACAATATGCTTCTCTTTTGTGCCGGTTTTTTGATGAGCGCATCAAAAAGGTTTCACATTGTCTTAGCAGGCGGAACGCAGATGGCAGCGTGCCTTTTGGTAGCAGACAGACTCAGAGAAGATGTTTTGATGAGAGTAAAACATGAAAATATCACTCTTGCAACAACGTTCTGGGTGGCAAATGACA
>Ga0156521_1049_pt1 | contig 28260 bp, 27 predicted proteins | sample RifOxyB3_FD_111916 | JGI IMG/M metagenome (GOLD analysis project Ga0156521, IMG submission 111916) | Sulfurimonas sp. RIFOXYB12_FULL_35_9
TGTCATATATGGTTTGCTCCTCGTCGGCTCCCATTTCGAAATGATGTGAAAACGGAATACCGATTGTTCGTGCCTTCGCGAAAATCGGGGAAAATGGCTTAATTCCGATTTTTGTGTCACCAAAGAAGTAAATGAACTCTTTTTGGATTTTGGCAAAATCGCTATACATGTTTAAGCAAAACACCGTATTATTAGCGTCGCCTATTTCGTCGTGGGTTGCAACTGCGTTCGCGAGATACTTACGAATAGAGGTTGTTGGTATAACCCATGTTTTTGGTCGGTTGACCTGTTTAAGTTTCTCGATTATTGGATATGTATTATCTGATCCGCCGATATCAATGATATAGCTCATATCGGGTTCTGACATGAGGTCAAACAACATGTCTGCAACTGCTTCGTCTTTTCTATCAATTTTGAGCGTTCTGATATTTTCTTTTGCCATTACTTTCGATTTCGCGAAAAGTAGTGATGAGTTGTTGTTGTCTAGTTCAATGAGCTTGAACTTTCTGCCTGCTGCGTGCAATAGGCACGCTATCGTGACGGCTGTATTGGTCTTCCCGACACCACCTTTATTATTTGCGATAATATATATTTGACTCATAATCTACTCCTGTGATTGTTGTATGATTTTTTGTAAAAATGGGCTCGGCTCTCGCGCGCCATTTTTGGATTTGGTCGGCTGCGCCGACGGGTTAGTAGGGAAAAAATCTGAAGCTGAAAGTTTCCTTAAGTAGCGGCTTATCGTGCGAAGCGATACTTCTATTTTTTGCTCTTTTGCAAAAAGTTGAATTTGCTCGGCTTGATAGCCAGATTTGTAAAGGTCCAATACTTCTTCTCTAATACTCTCAAGCTTTTGAACCCTTCTTTTAGGGGGTTCTCTACTCTTAAATGATTCTAGCTGCTTCATCTTGCTGCCTCAAATTGAATATAAAAAACTCCGTTTTGTTCGATGCTCTCAACTTTTTTGATTTTCCCTGAGGCAAACGCAAAATAATAGATATTTTTATTTTTATCATTCTGTAAAACTGCGACTTCTCCAAAAGGGGCTAAAAGCTCCGCATTTTTAACGCTTTGATTGTCATTAGAGATTGTAGGTGTAATGATTGTAGTGACGATTGAACCGGACGCAATCCCAAAAAAAAGTGACAATGAAATTGCTGCGTAAATGTTGCGCATTTTCCAGTTTTTAACACTCTTAACCAACTCCTCCAAACTGTCACTCATGTTGTCGATTTGCAACAGGCTATCTGAGGACTCTTTTAGTAATTGCGTTTTCTGGGAGAGCTCTTTAGCCGCTTCGGATGCACCTTCGGATGATTTAATCAAATCTAAACGAGTTTTTTGAAGCTCTTCTCTGATATCAGAGGTGATTTTTCTAGCAATCTGCGTATAATTTAATCCATCCATTTTTGCTAAAATTGTTTCTGTATTAATACTCGTCAAAATCTCAGCTCTTTTGGCGATTCCGTCCAAACTTTTAAGTTCCGCCAAATTTTCTTCAAATTTTTTATTCGCGAAAATCAAATTTGAGAGGAGTTCTCTGTCTTCTTCCCTCGGCATTTTTTTCCTCCTTTTTTATATAAATTTTGTTTTGCACTTTTGTTGCAAAAATGCAAAATCAAATTTAAAGTGTTTCTTGAAGAAACAGAACCCCGAAGGGTAATAAATAGCTTCATATTGGACCCACTGCTATAAGGACGGGTCTTGTGCTGGCTTGGATTAAGATAGGTCTAAGCTGGTGGCGTACTATCTTTCTCTTTTTGCTTTTTGAGCGACATGCCCAAGGATCTCCCCCCGAGGTTAATTTTAAACCCTCGATAAAACCCTACAATAGGGCTTTATTGAAGATTTGAGGAGCGGTTAAGCTCCTATTTTTTTGATTTTTAAATTTTGAATTGGGTTAACCGCCTGCGCTCCATATTTTGCGGTATGCAGCTCTTGCAGTTGCTCCCAAATCTCGTTTAAAGTGCTGCTTACAATTTGTTTAGTGCTACGGTTTTTGGTGTAAAGCAAGCCCTGCTCATCAATGTACACATCTTCACGCTCGCCCTCTACTAGCACGGGGGCAAGGTGTCCTGCATATTTAGTTTTGAGTAATTTTTGTTTAAACTCTGCAGCTGCATCGCTTAAGTTTAGTTTTACTTTGGGTTTTAAAAATGAACCCTGTCCTCTAGGGTTTATATTTAATTTACTTTCTTTTTCTTTACTTTCTTTTTCTTTTATTGCTTGAGGGTCGGTCAAGGGTCGGTTTGTTGAGTCGTAATCACTCAAGCCTAAAAAAAGTTGCTCTTGCTTTGCTTTTTTAGCCGCGACACCTCTTTTACCTGCCTCTATTTGTTGTTGTTTTTTTTGCTCAAAAAAGCTCATACGACGGTTTAAAGAGCCACTAAAAAAGAAACTTTGAGTGTCAATATCAAACAAACCGTAAGCGTTTATTACGGTCTCCATTTTTGCTTGTGTAGTATTGTATTTTCGCGCCAAACTCGGCACAAGCTGTAAAGGGTATTTATAGTCTTTTTGTTCTCTTAGGGTCTCTACGAGTACCCAAAATATACCGTATCCCTCAAGCCCCATCTGGTCAATGAGCAGCATGCATTTATAGTCGTCTTTTGCATTTGCATCGTGACTAAAATAACATGTGTCTTTTTGGAGTGTTGCACTCATTTTGTACCTTTTATATATTTTTAGGCACTTAATAAGGTATGCGAGAGTAAAATTGCAGCTCACAATGCTTTTTAAGTGTTGTTGTAACTCAAAGTCTTAGTTCTCAAAATTTGGTCGTGGAGAGAACTAAGGCGGCTATCCTGCTATCGGTTGAACTTCGTTTCGATCTAGGTACTCTTGTATCCATTCTTTTTTATATATACATTCGCCCGCTAAACGAGTATATTTTATTTTTCTTTTTTGCCTAAGATTTCTGAGTGTCACTTCTTTAATCGGGAGTAATCCGTCAATCCCTTTTGTGATTTCTTCCGTTGTGTAATATTCTTTTTTCATAACAATTCCTTTTTTTTAAAACTTGTAAATATAAAAACAAGGTATTTCTTGTTTATACAAGGTAATCATAACTACTAATTACTTAAATTTTATTTAAACAAGGTTTTTCTTGCTAATTCTTCCTAGTTTTTACTATTGACTTTTATTAAACAAGCTTTTTCTTGTAAAATCTTGTATAATTGCACTAATATAAGGATTTAGGATTTGGCTATGAACGATGAAAAGATTAAAGTTAATTTCACTCTTTTACCGGAAAGCAAAGAGATGCTCGCGCGAATCAAAAAAGAGGAAAAATATAATATCTCCACATTTTTGGATGATATATTAAGATTTGATGACAAAGCAGTTGAGATATTTTTGAATATTTATAAAAATATCAATAAAGAACGGATTTCAAGATATAACTATTTAAGACTAGAGGATGGTGGGGTTATATACAACCAAGCAACTATGGACAAAGTATTAAATAGCAATATTGCGCTATTGACTGATGATGCCGTCGTTAAACAAGGATTTGACAATTCTGCCCCTACTGCCCCGATGAACACAGAAGAAAGATTTACATACCATGAAAAAATCATGTTGGTTTTAAATAAAGATATCCAATCTCTAAAAAATAAATTTGATGATAAAATTGAAAAACTATCTAACTCTATTACTCAACAGTTAGAAGAAATAGAAAAATTAGCTATAGAACTTGATGAAAGTAATGCCTCTCTACATGAATCAAGTGCAAAAAAAGCAATCATCAGCGATCAAGAACTATTAGATGCCATTGCTGAAATTGTCTTACAAAAAATAAAAGATAAAGATAATACACAAGCAGCAAAAATATCTCCGGAGTGAGTAGGTTATGCCTACGCCGATACCTGCACTTTTACGCCTAGAGAGTTGAGCACTTTTGCAATAGTGTCAAATTTAGGCTTTGAACCCTGATGAAAGGTTTTGTATAAGCTTTCTCTTCCAAGTCCTGTATCTTTTGCTATTTGACTCATCCCTTTTGCTTTTGCTATATGTCCTATAGCTTCTAAGAGTTCATCCATATCTCCATCTGCTAAGATTTGAGATAGATACTCGGCTATTACTTTTTTATCATCAAGATACTCTGCTATATCAAAGTTTGTAAGTTCTAGTTTATTCATTGTCAAGCTCCTTTAAAATCTCATTTGCTTTTTTTATATCATCACTTTGAGATGACTTATCCCCGCCTATCAACAAAACAATAATCTCATCATTTTTTTGAGTATAGTAAACTCTATATCCGGGTCCAGTTGGAACTCTAAGTTCACTTATATTGTTTCCTACCGACTTATGATCTCCAAAGTTACCTAACCTCATTCTTTCCACTCTTCTTAATACTGCAACTTTGCCTTGAGTATCTTTGAGCTTAGTTAGCCACTTTGAAAATATATTTGTTTGTTTTACTATGTACATGAAAGTATTGTATCCTAAAAGATACTATTATGTCAATAATTAATTTGTTGTATAATGGGAATGTAAATTTTAAAATAAGAGGGTATCACCATGTCAGAATTAGATATTATAGAAGTTAATGAAAACGAATACCGCATTAATGGCGTTAGCAATAAAACATTTCCAAGCAGAGCAGCAGCAAAAAAATACATTGAAGAAGAAAATGAGAAAAAAAGAAAAGAAGAGGAAGATGCGGCGGCATGGGAAGACCTAAACAAAAGAGCAAAAAACCAAAATCTAAACAATAGTTTGAGCTTGTAGATGTGGTAAATTTAGGTTTTGAACCCTGATGAAAGGTTTTGTATAAGCTCTCTCTTCCAAGACCTATAGCTTCTAAGGTTTGAAGCAAAACTGATATTTATTTTATGTTATAATAACATTATAATAAAATTAAGGAATTTTCAGATGGCTTATATATATAAAGACGGCAAAGTTTCTAATGTCTCTATTAGTAATGTCAAGCTCCCAAAATCATTAATAAAAAAGGTAGATGCTAAGGCAGAGACAAAAGAGATTATAAAAGCAGCTATAGAAACAGTAAAAAAAGCAAAAGTAGCGTATGCTTTTTGAATTAAACAAATTTCACTCTTCCAATCCTCTCCAAAAACTTATACATCTTACGAATGAAGATAGACAAAGACAATTTATAAAAGCTCTTTGCAAGGGATGTCAAAAAGGTGACACCGTAATATATTATTTGAATATAGATAATAATATATGCGGAATAATTGGTTTGTCTGCAAGTAGAGTTGATAATATACCTTGCTTACATGTTGATTATATATTTGTAAAAGAAGATTACAGAAAAAACATATATGAAGAACTTAACAATAAAAAAATATCTGAGTATTTAATATCAGTCAGTATTTCATTGGCGACTGAAATAAAAGAAAAAATAGGCTTAAGATGGCTAGTTCTCAATCCTGATAATAGTGAACTTGAAAAATTCTACATAGATACTTTCAAATTTACTAAATATAAAACAGCAAAAGATAAACTGACATACCTTTTTATTGCTTTATAAAATTGCTACTTGTTGCGGTAAATGTTGCGGTAAGGCTTTTTTTAAAGCTTTAAAACCTCACAAAATAGGTATTTAAAAGCCTAGTCAATTTACCTCGACAAGGTAAAAGTCACTGGTTCGAGTCCAGTTGTGAGCACCACAAATTATACCTCTCAAACTCCTAAAAACAGGGCTTTTCCACAACTATGTGAAACTTTTGGGAAACTTAAACAAATTGGGAAACTTCTCAAACAAAACAACCTCCTTAACAGCAAATATCTCTATCTCAGAAGCAATACTTATTACTTTGTCCTCAAAGTAAAAAACAGGGTTTTTAAGAAAAGTTTAAAAACTGACAATTATATTTATGCTAACATTTTAAAGTATAAAATATTGAGGTATTTAAGCATGAGTAATTCTGATGATATGTTTAAGGTTAGGGATTTATTTACTCTTGTAAGCAGTAAAAATGGACTTTTTCTATCTGCTGAAAATGAGTATGAAGAGAGGTTCTTAAAAAACATTGAAAAAACAATAACGACACAAATAGCAAGAGAGAGCAAAAAGAACAACAAGATCATAAAAGTTGGTGATGAAAAAAGAGATACCATCAAGCTGGGAAACACACTCAAAGAATTTTTAGATTTTAAAGAAAAAACCCAAAATGAAAAGCTCCTTATAAAATATAAACAAGTAGCAGAATATCTCTTAATCTACTTTGGAGAAAAACAGCTCCTCCAAAACATTACCAGAAAAGAAGCCAATGATTTTAGAAGCTTTCTTTTGGAAGTTCCAAAGTTCTGGAAAAACAAACCTGAACTCAAAGATAAAAATATAAAACTCCTTGTTGATAAAAAAAGCAAACTTTTAGATAAATTTGAAAAACAAGCACCAAGAACTGTTGATGAAATTATCAAAAGAACAGCCACCATTTTTGAAGATTTCAAAGATAACCTCTATATTCATAACAACCCATTTCATAATCTCAAAAAAATAGATGGCAACAAAGCACATGCCATCTCTTGGAGAGAATTTAAAGAAAAAGAACTCCTATCAATTTTTAAATATTTGGAGTCAAACAACCTCAAAGAAGAGCATAACTATTTGAAGTTTCTTTTGATGACTGGAACCAGAAGAGGTGAGAGTTTAAGTGTCTTAAAAGAGGATATAAACCTAAATGAGGGTTATATAAATGTAAGAGGAACTAAAACAGAAAATGCAATGAGAATTGTTCCCATCCATGATGATCTGCTAGATGTCATCAAAGAACAGCTTGATGGTAAAAATGATGATGAGTATCTCTTCTTCAATGATAAAAAATTGACCTCAATTTATAGAGAAGAGAAGATTGGCACACATATCAACAGCCTCATCTCTATAAATGTGAAGGATGAAATAAAAAAAGAGCTTAACATTCACAGCCTAAGAAAAAATTTCACACAGGAGCTTTTTCTCTCAGGACTTTTTCAAGAGATAGATTTAAAAACCATTGTTGGACACAGCACCAGAGGAAATATCACTGATAGGCACTACCTGATGGGTAAAAGAGATTATAAAAAGTATATTCAAAACATCAACGAAGTAGATTTTTCTAAATATTTTAAAGAGAAAAAAGAGCCTGAACTTCAACTCCATATTTAATAGATAGTGAAATCATTTCACATGCTCTTAGGGTTTTGAAAGGGATTAAAATCCCTTCACAAGAAGGAAAGCCTTCAGGTTTCCTATCTTGAATACAACTATGCCACTGCGCAATGTTTCCTTAGTTTAAAAAGTTTAAAAAAAAGGAAATTTAATTTTGTAAGATGGTCTATAAACAAGCGGAGTTTATAGATTATGAAAAAATTAAAAAATTGGTTTATTGGATTTAAAACAATCAGAGGCGGTGCTGCTGGTCTTATAAATATTGCAGATTACATTTATAACGACAAGCATAAAAACCATCTGAAAAACGGGCATGAGATAGTTGCATTTGAATCTGGTAACAGCGAAAAGATTTTGCAGAATATTCTGCATATTCAGCAATCCAAAGAGAACGAGACGCTTTTAAAAAGAAAGGGCGGGCGACCTGCATCTTATGGTAAAAGTTTATTGGTCTCATTCCCTCCAGAAATCAAACTATCTGATGAAGCATATAGATTGCTAAAAGATAAGCTTGTGGATAAATTTATCAAATTCATAAGCGATAACAACAACCTAAACTATACCCCTGAACAGATAGCATATACTAAAAGGTCATTTGTGATTTCTTCTGTGCATAAACAGAAAAATAGCAATGACCACTTAAATATCATCATTCCAAATGTCTTTTTAGACCTCAATAAAAACAAATCCCTAAAACGAGTAGATCTTGGCAAAAAAATGTACAGCCACTTCCTAAAAACCATCACAAACTCCCTTCTCCTGAATATGGGACACAACTACCTTGATTATCAAATCAAACGCCAAAGAAACAACAAGAACCATAAAAACAAACTCAGCTATACAATAGAGCAACTGCAGGAAGTTTTTAAAGAGATGGATTTTTTAAAAGATGTCTCATCCAAACTTGAAAAAAGAATAACTATCTATATGCAAAGAATGCAGAGCGCAATTGATGAAAAAAATGAAAAAAAGTTTGAAACAAATCTCTCTCTTGCGAATATATCCTATAATAAATTGAAAGAGTTAGTGGATGAACAACACATGGAAAAATTGGCAAAGTTTGAAACACTTAAAAAAAATATTCAAGAGAACAAACAAACAAATTTCAGTGCAAACTATCCAGCTCCAAAAAGGTATTAAAGGATGAAAGATGGAATATAGCACTATGTGTCATATACAAAATAGTTTGAGAAATGTTCCAATAAAGTTTGAGAATGACAAGTTTCTCTTGTATAACGATTCTGATTGTATCATACAACACATGGAGATTGACTAAAATTTAATTACTGAAGGTTATTAAACTGTAGAAAAGTAACTTCTTCAAAAATATAATTATTTCCCAATAGCTTTTACCCTTAATATAGTTTTTTATTCAACACAAATATTTTGTGATATACTTTTCAATAAAGTTTGATAATAAGGAGAAAATAAATGAATTTAGTATCATTAGATTTTCCTCAAAGAAAAATTAAAAAGAACTATCGCTCCATAACAGGACATTTCCCTAGCGTAAAGAACAACCGTTCAGTCTCTTTTGAATCACTTTTAGAAAAAAGTTTATTTTTAATACTTGAATTTGACAGCACCGTAGAATCTTATATGGAACAGCCGCAGATAACCATCGAATATAATCAGAAATCAAAAATTTATAGTGCGGATTGTTTTATAAAATACACTCAAACTTCATCTAAAAAAAATACGATCGTTGAAGTTAAGTACACAAGTGAACTTGAAAAAGAAAAAGAGAAGTTAGAACTTAAATTCAATAATATTAGAAACCATGTTGAATCAATGAATATGGACTTCGTAATCTTTACTGAAAATGAATTCTCTAAAACCTACATTGAAAATTTGGATTTTTTATATCGATATAAAACGCATAATTTAGACAGCAATCATAGCAATAAAATTTTGGATATTTTAAAAGAGCCTATAAGTGCAGAGGATCTTGCAACTTTAATCGCTAAAACCAAAATAGAATATTTTCAACTAGCAAATTCAATTTGGCAATTAGTGGCAATGAATCAACTGTGTGTAGATTTGAATCAAGAAGTTTTGAGTATGAAATCAATTGTTAGGAAAAATAATGGGCATCATTAATTTTGCAATAGATTCTTCCATTGTTTATAAAAACCATTCATATATTATCAAAGGGTTTCCTTCATTTGGTGAAGTCTTGATCAAAGATACGGTTAGCCCATATAAAGAAAAAATTGTCAAAGTCTATGAACTTTCCAAAGAGTCTACCAATACCACAAATCCTTTAACACATCTTGTTGAATTGGATGAAAAATCATATGAAACTGCAATAAAAAAATTTAATATCATCAATCCTCTCTTGAACCTAAAAAGTAGAACCATGGAAGATATTAAAGTAATAGCAAAAAAGCATAAGGTGGGCGTGGCAACACTGTATCGATGGTTAGAGAAGTATGAAAATAGTGGTACAATAAGTTCACTGGCATCTGCTTATAAAAATAGTGGAGGGAAAGGAAAAGCACGACTCAGCGAAGAGACCGAAAATGTTATGGAATCAGTTATTAATAGCTTATATTTAAACCAGCAGCAATATCCTCTTGAAATGATTTATAGAAATATAGTAGAAAATTGTCGAAGCATCAATACAGAAATACCCAGTAAAAATACTGTTCGAAATCGTATCAACACTTTGAACCCTAAGTTAGTAGCAAAATATCGAAAAAATGTTAGTATACGCGATACAAGAGGGACTCCTGGTAAATTTCCTGAAGTTAAAATGCCATTAGATGTTATACAAATTGACCACACCAAAGTGGACATTATGCTGGTTGATGAGACAACAAGAGAAAATATAGGTCGCCCAAATATTACGGTAGCAATTGATGTGTTTAGTCGTATGATTTATGGATTTTATATTTCACTTGAACCAGTAGGATTTTTTAGTGCAGGGCAGTGTCTTTTGAATGCAATCCTTCCTAAAGATGATATGTTAAAACGCTTAAATGTACAAGGCGAGTGGTCTCTTTTTGGATTACCTAGAAAAGTACACATGGATAATGCAAAGGAATTTCGATCAAATGCTTTGCAGAAATTTTGCCAAGAGTATCGTATTGAGCATCTATTTCGTCCTGTTGCTCGTCCTGAATTTGGAGGTGCTGTTGAGCGAGTTATTGGTACGCATATGCAAAATATTCATCAACTACCAGGAAGTACTTTTTCTAATGTTAGAGAAAGAGGAACTTATGATTCTGAAAAATATGCGACAATGACAATTACGGAGTTAGAACAGTGGTATTTAGATTTTGTGATTAATATTTACCATAAAACGGAGCATAGTTCGCTTGGTATGAGTCCAGAAGAGAAGTTTTATCAAGGATTATATGGAATAGGAGATGGCAGAATACCGTTTTTACCATCTATACCAGCAGACACACTAAAGTTGCGAATGTCGTTATTGCCAGCTATGGAGCGATGTGTTCAAAAGAATGGAATTACGATTGACTACGTAACGTATTTTTCGGAAACGTTGCGAAAGTGGATTATTCCAGCAAACTATAAAAAATTGAATAAAAATCTTCTTTCTAAAACACTTGTGTGCAAAAGAGATCCAAGGGATATTAGTAAATTGTACGTGTACGACCCTGATATTGAAGATTATATTATTGTACCTTATAGCGATATTCGAAAACCAGCAATCAATCAAACAGAACTTAGGCATGCTATCGCCAAAGCCAAAAAAGAGGTCACAGGTCGAGAGATTGAAATGCATGATGTTTTTGCTGCACATGAAAGATTAAATGAATATGTTGAAAAAGCAAAACGTGAAAAACGCTCTACCTTACGACACAATAGTTCTAAAAACCATATCGCAAAAGTAATTGAATATGAGAAAAAAACTCTTGAAAATCATTCTAAAATAACTGAAAAAAAGAGTGTTAAAAACGATAGCCTTACTGTGGAAGAAGATTTGTTTGAATATTATGAGGTAGATGAATAAAATGAGTGAAAGACGTTTAACAAAAACTGCACAAGAGTATTTAACAAAAAGTGATGAGGAGCGTATCGAGTGTTGTGGTAAAGACTTCTGGATTCATTATCATGCATCAACTAAACTTATAGAACTCCTTGACTATAAATTTAATGAACCTAAGCAAATGAGACGCGAAGGTCTTCTTATTTATGGAGATTATGCCAATGGAAAAACAGCAATTTTAAAAAAGTTCTATGATTTGCATAAAACTTCGCTTGAGACTTTAAACGATAAAGGGGAGCATGTTTTTGAGATTCCGATTATTTATTTTCAAGCCCCGACTATACCTGATGAAGGAAGATTGTACAGCCTTATTTTAGATGAATTATGTGTACCGCATAAACCAACAGAAAAAGTCATGGAAAAAGCAAGATTGGTTGTACATTATTTAGAAAAGCTTAATACAAAAATGATGCTTATTGACGAAATTCATAGTTCATTAAGAGGCAACTTGAACAAACAGCGTTCCTTTATCGATACACTTAAACAGTTAAGCAACAAACTCTCTTTGAGTATTGTCCTTGCAGGAACAAAAGAAGCACATTCTGCACTTTCGATTGGTGGAGAAACTGCTTCAAGATTTCCGTCTTTGGAATTACCACGATGGAGTAACGACAAAAAATTTCGATCTTTTTTGGGAACCTACGAAAGTTGTTTACCACTCAAAGAGGCATCGAATTTGGCATTAGATCAACAGTTAGTAGATATTCTTTACAACCAATCTGAAGGACTGATAGGGCGAACAGTCAATTTACTTAAAAAAGCTGCTGTCAATGCTATTAAATCTAAACGTGAGAAAATTATTATTGATGATATAGTCTATTTGCCTACTCTATGAGAAAACAAGGATGGGTTGATAGATATCGTTTTCTTATCACGCCTCAACCTTATTTGGATGAACTTTTGAGCTCTTGGTTAACGCGTACAGCGTTTTCACATGGGTACTCTTTAACACCATTTGTGTCACGCTTTTTAAAATATGATGGGTCAAGCTTAACACGAACAGACATAGATTTTCAAGATACTCATGAATTGTTTGAAAAATTGACTCACAAAAGCCGACTTACATATACACAAATATTTCAAATGTCACTTCAAAGTGAAGGTGGATATCTCTTTGAGTCAGAACATGGATTATACCCTCCAAAACAGATTCGAAAACTAATCGATAAACGAGCCCATTATGGTCTTATGTTTTGCCCAAAATGTTTAGCAGAAGATACGATTCCTTATTGGCGTAAACATTGGAGATATTATTTTTACAACGCATGCCCAAAACATAAAGTTTTTTTAGCAGATCGATGTGGGGTATGTTCTGAACGTATTCGTTTTTCAAAAATGACATTATCTGATGCTATTGTGTATTGTGGAAAATGTGGTAGAGATTTGCGTAAAACAATAACACAAAAAGTACCAAAATTATATGAGGATGGTCTTTGTGCCATAACGTATTTTGAACAAGGACTAAAAAATGGGTCCTTTTCAATCAATAATATACCCGCACATTCACTATCTGTTTTTCATGTACATACGATTTTATCTTATTTGTTGAACCGTCAGAAAAATCTCTTTTTAGAAGGATTTTCAATGCTTGAACCATATAGAAGTTTGTGTCAGCATGAACAAAACTATCATTCAAAAAAAGCAACATCTATCTACAAATCTTTTTATCTTAATGCTATGGTGTTTTATTTAATGGAGGATTTTTCTAGTCGTTTAAAAAGTTTTTCAGAAGAAAATCACTTGACACACAGAGATTTTTTACATGGGTTTAAAAAAGCTCCATTTTGGTATAAAAAAGCGATAGATACCTATGTTCCATTCCAAGATACTGTTGGACGACAAATCAGTGAAAGTGAGGTTATTGGTGCAATGAATTATTTAAAGAGCACAGGTCAAACAATCAACCAAAAAAATGTTTCAAATATAGTCTTTATAAAAAACTAACATACAAATCATACCATTTACGTGATAGTAAATAAGTTTTCTTATCGCGTAAATAATTAGCAAGTATCTTATCGATTGCCAAATCGTTGAATATTTGAAAGAGATATAAGATGTGCGGTAATAAGAGGAATGGCATTTTTTGCATTGATTTCCTCTTTCTTCTTTTTCCCAATATGTCGTAGTTTTTCTTCATTGATGACATAAAAGCCATTGAGCGTAAAGGTTTCACCCGTTGGAGTAACGATATTTGCCATCCTCGCTTCCAATAGTTCCCAGTCATCGAGTTGTTTGATAAACTCAGCCGTAGCCTTCGCATCGTTTTGAAACTGCGTTAAAAAGCTCATAATGCCTTGTAAAAAAGGAGTGGCTTTAGCGTCTTCATCAAAGAAACATCTTTCAGCAGTTTTGCAATTCTCTTCTTTACATGTAATATCAAACGCGAGTGTTAACTCTTCGCTTCCTTCTTGTGCTACAAAGATAAAGGGATAGCGTCGTATAAATGCAGGAATGTATCTATTTTTCTCCCATATTCCTTTATCATCGATGAAAAGATTTTCTTTTTCTTTAAAGCCTATCAGCGCTAACGCACTCCAAGACTCACTTGCATCTTTGGCAAATACGATGGGATAGTCTTTACAGCTCTCATAAAACTCTGCAACCGTAATGGGCGCATGGATAAGCTCTTTCGCATAGGCAAAAGAGTTGATTTCTTTGATGCCGCATTTGAGATGGGCAATGCTATTGATAGGTTCTACATTTTGGTACATTCATTTTTTCCTTGATAAATAAGCATAATGGTAGCAAAAAAGTCTTTACATGTAAGGAAAAATCCTTACATGTAACGTTTTATAGATATTAGTAAACCCAACCGAGTTGTAAAAGAAGTTTAGTAGAGTGTTCCGTTTCGCTGGTAACTTTTTCACCACCTACAACACGAGCAACCTGAGCTTTGGCAAAGAACGCTTTGTATGAAGCTTGATAACCGATACCTACATCTGAAAGTTGTCTGCCCTCACTGGTTCCATTGTCTTTTTCCATGCTTGCATAGCCGGTATCGGCAAAGATGCTGGCTTTATGGTTAATTCCCTCAAAGCTAGGAAGGGTATAAAAGAGTTCTGCTCCTAAGATATAACCATTTTCTGCACTATGTTCTCCATCTGGGAAGGCTCTTACACCGTAAACACCTCCTAGGGAGAAGTCTTCACTACCATCTAAGTTTTTATTGTTCAATGCTTTTTGAAATCTTAAGCTGGTGGTCAAAGAATACTCAGAATTAAACTCTATGCCTTTTTCGATAGTTCCTGCTACTTTGGTATATCTACCATCTGTATCAAGGTTAGTTGGGCTATCAAGATTTCCGCTGGTTAGTGTTAGGTTTGCTGTAGTACTGCTGGGTAATCCAAAGAGTGTACAACTCTTAGTATAGGTTACTCCAAGGTTAAGCGCATCAGATTCTTTTTTATCTGGGGCATTTCCTCCAGATTCATCTTCCATATTTTTATGAGCATAGCCTAAAGAGACTCTGAGTGTTTCTTCTCGTGTTCTAATGATAGGGTATGAAAGTGTTGCTTCAAGTGTTGTAGATGTTCCAATGGCATCTAAGGCTTCATACTCTTCTGCCAAGCTATAGCTTGTTTTAGAAGCAGAGAGTTCCCCTCTTAGACCATTTGGCATAAGAGGGAAGTTATAGTAGACTCTTCCATTTTTGAGATCTGTTGCACTAGAGATAACTCCATTGAGTCCAAATTTATCTCCATAGCCTAAAGGAGAGTTTGCACTGACTCCTAGATTGAGTCTGTATCTTCCTGTGTATTTACTTCCATAGTTATCCCCTAAGATATAAGCACTATAAGGATTGGTGGCTTCTGTTTTTATGGCAAAGTCTGAAGTGCCTACCTTTTCGCCAGGCATAACATCTGCTCCGGTTACTTTGGCACCGGGAGTATCGTTGATGATGAGCATGGCTCGCTCTAAAGTATTGGTACTGACGATATTGTCACCTTTGACACTATCGAGCATTCCTTGAACTCGCTCATTATTGACCAAAGAATTATTTGTAATCTTAAACGCTCCATAATTTCCTTCAATAATAGCAATTTCAAGTATGCCATCACTCATCGATTGTTTAGGAATATAAGCTCGTGCTACGAAGTAACCTTCTTCTCGGTAGGCTTTGGTGATGAGAGAAGTAATCTTTTGCAGTTCTGCGAAACTATGATTTTTCCCTGCATAAGAATTGATACGCGAAAGAAGTTTATCTTCACTGACATGTATGGCGCCACTAAATTTAAATCCTTTAACTTTAATTTGTTTTCCTCCCATATCTTCCATAGGCTCTTTCAATGCTTCAGGTGCGATAGAAGGGATGACATTATTCATCCCTTTTTCAACTTCTTTTGGTATTTGTACTTGTTTTTCAACATCACCAATGGTTGGCGGTGCTGCTAATAGAAAGCTTGTTGTTATCAGTGATAGTGTTAGTATGTTTCGAGTTCTCATTCTTTGCCTTTTTCCTTATCTTTGTGCCATAAAAAATTCTTGTTCTACACCCTCAGGCAATCGGACGCCACCGTTTATCAATTGAACGAGAGAATTTTGTCCTAGTGGAATTTTCAAGTCTCCATTTGCGCTACCTTGCATTATTGCTCTTGCTTCTTGCGTTCCTACAAGTTGCATTGGAGTATCTTCAAGGGGTACGCCTGAAAGCTGTACTATTTGTCCTCCAGAATTAAATATTTGAGGAGTTTGCATAGGCGATGTTGTCAGAGCAGTGTTAGATGATGTTGTTGGAGTCATGCTTGGCATCACTGGGACTATGACAACACTATTGACGACTTGAGAGACAATAGCCTGAGTTTCAGCAGCCAATCGTGCAGCTTCAGCTTCCGAAGCAAGTCTTTCAGCTTCAATCGCGGCAAGTCTCGCGGCTTCTGCCTCAGCAGCAATGCGTGCAGCTTCAATGGCAGCCAATCGTGCAGCTTCGGCTTCGGCAGCAAGTCTTTCAGCTTCAATCGCGGCAAGTCTTGCGGCTTCTGCCTCAGCGGCAATACGTGCAGCTTCAATGGCAGCCAATCGTGCAGCTTCGGCTTCGGCAGCAAGTCTTTCAGCTTCAATCGCGGCAAGTCTCGCGGCTTCTGCCTCAGCGGCAATACGTGCAGCTTCAATGGCAGCCAATCGTGCAGCTTCGGCTTCGGCAGCAAGTCTAGCCGCTTCGATGGCAGCTAGTTCTTCTGCTGTTGGACCGGTTACTGGTGTTTGTACTGTCGGTGCGCTCAATCCTGTCAATGTTCCAAAGGTAGGTGCAGTGGTTGCACCTATAGTTGCGGCAGATCCCGTAATATTGACTGTTCCGCCAAAGGTGTTGGTTGTGCTTCCAAGCGTTACCGTACCATCACCACTGCCTGTACCTCCTGCAATGAGCGTTGTAGCTCCTGCGACAGAAATGGTTGAGCCTGTTGTTTGGGTAATGTTGCCCGTTGTTGTTTCGACTTTTGCGGTACCTGTTGCGCTCATTCCATTCACTTCAATGTTATTTTTATCTTTTACACTGACATCGTTTCCCGTAAGGGTGATTTTAGTGAAGTCATTGTCGTCGTTTTCCAAGGTTATATCTTTATCACCGCCGGCAACAAAGGTTGCGCTTGTGGTTGCAGTGATTTTTTTGCCTGCCACTTGCGTGATGGCTCCATCGCTGGTTGAAACGCTTAGTGTGTTACTTGCGAGTTCACCAATGGCTACATCGCCAACAGTTTGCGTGATAGAAACATCTCCACTCATACTAATCGCTCCCATGGCTTGAGCATAGCCAGTGGTCACTGTCATGGCATTGCCTGTGAGAGAACCACCTGTTTGAGTGTAGGTTGCCGTACTGAGTAGATTTGCCACATTCAGTGTTCCAGCCGCCATTTCAAGTCCACCAAGACTAGAGATAGTATCTACATGTACGGGTGCGCTAAGTCCTGCATCAAACGATACCGTTGTTCCTGTTGGGATGACCACATCCGCCACATTTGAAAAATCGGGAATCGCCCCACCTGCCCAGTTGGATGCAAGACTCCAGTTTCCTGTTGCACCGCCTACCCATGTTACACTTGATAAACGGGTAATATCTGCTGTTTTGGTTGCTGTGGTGCTGAGTGTGTAGTTGGATGCATCGCTTCCTAGAAGCGCTATATTGGTCAAAGTAACTGTTTTAGCAGTACCCACATTTTTGGTATCAAAGGCAGCCACAATAGCATTTGTATCGAAATCAATACTATCTCCAGCAATGGCACCACTCAAGATGCCATAATTTGTAATCGTTGCGCTTGTTGTTCCATCGTATATCTTACTGGATATTGCACTATTAATGATACTCAGTTCACGCGCTGTAATCACACCATTATTTCCACTAAAAGATGTTCCGCCCACTAAATGATAATTTGAGGCATCCGCACCAGAGAAACCAAAGTTAAAGGTATAGGCCAGTCCTGTTCCTACATTTTTAGAACTATACGAACCTTGTGTGACCAAAGATCCATTATCCCCTTCTATATACCCTGCTAGTGTAATGGTTGGGCTGACCACAGTTGTTGTTCCATCGTATGCTTTTGAAACCCCTGACACAGAAGCACTCAGCCCTTTAGTTGTGACTTCAAGATTTCCCGTATAATATGCCGAGCCACTAAAGTTATTGCCTGTTTTAGAAAAATCAGAACCAACAATATTGTAATTGCCAACCTTTAAATTGTGAGTAGAACTTTGATTGTCTGCCCCATTTTCGGGCACAAGTGTAAATGTAACAGTGCCAGAAGAGCTTAGGTCATCAGAGTAAGTATAGGTATATCCGTCACTTGATTGCTTGGTTAATGTTTTTATTGAACTGTCGCTTGCTTCCAAATATTGCACAACAGGGTCGATGAAAGTTGTCGGCACACTAGCTGCATACTCCATAGTCGCATTCGCTGTTTTTATAAGAATTGTATCGGCAGGAACAATTGTATAATCGCCATTAACATAGGTGATATTATAATTTGTAGCATTCAGTCCGCTAGGAACTAACACATTTGAATATGTTCCCGCCGATGTATCGACATCCCCTCCGCCTGTAGATGGAACTCTTGCGATATTTAATGTTCCACTCACTCCAGAAGCAGCCAATGTTTCTCCAGCTACAAACCCACTATAATTTACCCCTAAATAGTTTGAACTATCGGCTTGTGTAACAAATCTTGCATCATCGTTAGCAGTGATACTAAGGGGGGCTTTGGTAATCTTCGCCGTTAGATTTTGTGGGTTTGAGATGGTGTAATTGCCAGCACTGGCTCCACTGAGGGTATATCCGGTTGTTCCTACTTTTTTATTCTCCCCAGCATTTTTATCAGTTGCATTCATCGCATCGTTCATGAACGAAGCCATAATGCCACTTGAATTGATGGTGACGCTATCGCCAGACACAATACCATCTAAAGTGCCGTAATTGCTAAAGTTTGCTATAGCTGTTCTGTCATAAATTTTATTTTCAATGCTTGCTCCACTTAATGTTAATGCTTTTGGTGTGATGCTCAGTGTTCCATCCACAAAATTCGTAACAGCATAGTTGGTGGCACTCAATGTTCCTAACGTTGGTGTAATCGCATAAGTCGTCCCAACATTACTTGTTGTTGTAGCTAGAGAACTTGCACTTCCTGTTCCACTGACTCCTGAAGTTGCCAAGTTCTGACCTACAACAAAGCCTGAAAGTGTGGTTGTAAATGCAGGATTTGCATCGCCATAAGTTTTCGTAGCATTGTTAGCACTCAGTGTTAAAGGTGCTTTGGAGATGGTAAAAGTACCATTGGTGTTTCCTGCACTCGCTTCGTTGTAACCAACCCTTATGATATCAACGGTAATGTTTTCATAAGTCCCTGCATTGGTATAGCTTGTTATAATGTTGCCGTTTTGTTTTAAAACATAATCACTGCCCCGTATCCAATTGTTATACAATACCCCAAAAATAACATCAGCCGTCCAATTGGTTGGCAATTGAGAACCGCCAGTATAGGTGTATGTTGATGAAGGGGTTGGAATGGTGTAGACGATGGGGCTTGCAATCTGCCATACACCACCACCATCTGTTCTAAATATAGGATAGCTACCAGAAGGAAAACCATTAATACTCCATCCTGTATTAGCGTAAATAGAATTATCTTTCATTTGCGCTGTTGTTGCTCTCGTGCCACCTGCACTTGTTGTTCGTCCGCTTGTGTAATCGTCCCAAAAAGAAAAATTAGTAGATGCTGTTCCAACAGCTTGGTAGCCCAAAAGTCCGCCGACATTATCTGTAGTTGTCGCCGCGACATATCCTGTAGAGTAAGTTTGGTTAATTACTCCGGCACCGCCATTAATCCCAACCAAGCCTCCAACCCTGTAAGCGCCATCGACACGCCCTGTCGCATAACTCGTATCGATGAGAGAATCAGCACTGTAACCGACCAAGCCTCCAACGCCCCCCCCTTCCACTAACGCTGACTGTCGAATAGTTGTGGGTACTGGTGCCGTTTGAAGATTGGTATCCGATTAACCCGCCCGTATAATCTCTTCCGGTAACAGTTCCGGTTCCTGTAACATAACAGTTGTTAACATAACCAGTAGAAACCGATGCTCCCACCAATCCCCCAACATAATCTTGTCCCGTAATAGAAACGTTTACAAGGCCAATATTTTGAATCGTCGGGTCATAGGCATATCCAAAGAGCCCTTTATAATCACTCGTTGGAGCAGTAATCGTGAGGTTAGAAATGGTGTGATTGAGTCCATCAAAAAAACCGCTAAAAGCATCTGCCGAATGAGAAGGTCCTATGGGTACAAAAGTTATGCCGGTCATATCGATGTTGGAGCCTAGTGTGTACTTTCCTTTTAATGCCGTATTGACCCACTGTAACTGTTCAGGGTTATAAATAGCCACATTTCCACTGCCTCCAAAAATGACCTTGTTTTGAGCATGTGAGGTTTGAAAATAAACCCCACCTGCGCTCAGATTTGTATTTGAAATGGCAGCGTTGACATAGATCTCATCTCCTGCGGTGAGTGTCAATTTTTTGTTGCTGCTCCACGAGATGGCTTCATTAACGGTGATGTCTGCATCTGCACTTAGCGTGACACTTGCTCCACCATTTAGAGCCGTCGTGATAACATCCGCATCCATACTAGAACCACCAATGTCAGTTCCTCCACCATTAGTGATAGTAATATCGGTCGGGTCAAGTAGCCACTCTTTTGCTTCAATGCTGACATCTTTGCTTACATGTAAGACCTGTCCACTCGTCTCGACAAACCCGTCCTTGGCATGTAAAGTCCCCGAAACATCGGCTTCGCCTCCATGGGCAAAGAGTTCTATCTTCCCTGTGATATCTTCGATGCTGTTGGCTTCAACAATGCCCGTGTTATTGACCACACCTTTTAAAAGTTCATCCACTGCATTAGTCGTAAGATAGACTTCCCCACCATCGGCGTAAAGTGCACCTTTGTTTTCAACCAGTGCGTCTAAGACACCTTTATCGACTTTGAGGTTCACGAGTGAATTGCCATTAAGGTTGAGCGTGACTTCTTTCGCTCCGACAAGCTCAACTTTACCAAGTGTTGCTTTGATGAAGCCCTCATTGATGACTTCTTTTCCAAAAAGTGCGGCATAGCCAGAGTCCGAGATGGTTATGGTTCCTTGATTGATGATGGAAGCGGTACTATCGCCTTTGAAATTATAGTTTCCGTTCATAAAATCTGTATCGCTTAGATTCATCGTAGTGGCGATGAGTCCTGCGGTATTGACACTGGCATTTTTGGAAAATAAGACACCGTTGGAGTTTAAGATAAACACTTGTCCATTAGCGTTGAGTGCGCCATCGATGATGCTTTTTTCGTTTCCGACCACTCTGTTTAAAGTAACAGCGCTGATATTGGGTTGATTGAAGTTTACGGTCTCTGTTGCACCTATCGAAAAGTTTTGCCAATTTATCGCTGCTTTTTGTGTCGTTTGCGTGATGTTGGTTACACTCCCACTTTGAACAATACTTGCGTTTCCTGCAGTAACGGCTCCTCCACTAGGAGCTGCACGTAAAAGTGTAGTTCCTGCAATAAATGCTGAAACAACCAATGATATTTTTCCACCTTTAAGAATTCGAAATCGTGAACCGTAGTCACACATTTGTAGATAAGTGTTTCGCATAGCTTCTCTTTTTGGTTTAATTTACAACAATCTTAACATAAGAGCCGTCCCAAACTTGGCAGAGCAATGTGTCTAAAATGTGTCTTGATTTGAGGTACAATAGTTTTATTAAAAAAGGTAGCGTAAGGTAAGTTATGAAAGAACTGTTGGTATTACGAAGTAAAACGATACTCTTAGTGGAAGACAACGAAACAACACTAAAACACACAGCAGATATGCTCACCCTTCTTTTCGGGCGAGTTGTTACCGCGCGTAACGGCGTAGAAGCATTTGAAACATACATCGATGAGCGACCTGACATCGTACTGAGTGACATTAAAATGCCCGACATGGACGGACTTGAACTCATAACGGCGATTCGCGAGCGAGATGAGCGTATATCCATCGTTCTTTTTAGCGCTCACGGTGATCAAAAATACCTTCTCAAAGCCATCAATCTAGGGGTAGATGCATACGCCATTAAGCCTGTAAAATTTGAAGATTTACTTCAAATTTTTGCTAAGTGCTCTAAAAAATTCTCGGCACACACAACGCTTTGCGTTCAATTTAAAAATGGCGTGCGCTATGATGCTGCAACAAACACCATTACATGTAACGGCGAGACTAGCTTGCTTTCTCCAAAAGAGCGTGATGTTTTGGGGCAACTTATCGCTAAAAGTCCTAACATCTTGACCAAAAAAGAACTTACCGAAACTCTTTGGCCCCATGATGCCATCAGCGATAGTGCGATGAAAAACATCATCGCAAGGCTTCGAGCAAAGATTGGATCTGAGAGCATCGTTTCTATCTCAGGTATTGGCTGGCGAGTGATGCTTGATGAGCTTACCTAAATGCTAAAAATCTATTTATTTCTTTTTGCGATATTAACGCCTCTTTTTGCACAAGAATCCATTCAAGTGCTCAATCCAAACATCACGGTTCATCAAGCAGGTTACTTTAAAACAGACAAAGCACTCACTCCAGAGCAAGTACGAGAGGTGGTTGATATAACGCCTTTGCAAGGTGAGGCGTACCCTCTGTCACATTCTGATACGGTGTGGTTTGTGTTTGAGGTCTCTACCCAAGGGGACGAAAAGCTCTATCTTGATTCTAAAGACATTTTTCCAGGCTCGACATATGATCTGTTCGTTTTCAACCAAAATCAGCTCATAAAGTCGTATAACAATGGTCACTCGATTCCGGTAGCATCAAGGGATGTTAAAACCCAACCGATACGATTTTTATTGGAACCCAATAGTAAAAAAACACGCTATGTGCTCAAAGTGCAAAGCAAAATTTTCTATATTCCTATCTTTGCATTTGGGACATTTGAAGCGCTTGAGTCATCTTGGTTAACCCTTCATAACATTATGCTGATTTCGTATTTTATAGGACTTGCATTTTTAGTTTACAATATGATTCTTTATTTTGTGACACGCGATAAGAGCTTTATCTACTATTGTCTTTACATCTTTGGATTATTGCTCGTGTGTGTTGCGGGGCGGTCTTATCTTCCTTTTGGTTTGAGCCTCTCCCCTCAAATTAAGGAGCATTTAATGGACGCCTCTTTAATAATGATCATTTTAGGGCTTGGACTGTTCACGAAACATTTTTTAAAAATAGAAGATACCTTTGCCACCTTGTCTAAGAGCCTGTGTATAACATCGCTTACTTTAGTGACAACTTTATTACTTGACTTTTATGTTCATTATTGGATTTTCGAAACATTTTTATTGCCTTTATCCTTTTATGGCTTAGGGGCTGTATTTTTTACATGGTGTGTTTTTCATGCAGGGTATCGAACCTATAAACATGGAAATCCATTAGGACTCTACTTTCTTATTTCGAGTGGTGTAGGCACATTGTTTATTGTGGTGTTTATGCTTGTCTTTTATCTCCCAGGATTCCTGCCGATAGAAACATGGAATCTAACCCTTATCAATCAAGCACTTATGTGGGATGTCATTACACTCTCTGTGGCATTGGCCTATCGTATTCGCTTATTAAGCAAAGAAAAGGAACTTGCCCAATCGGCATTATACGCCAATGCACGCTTTACAGCCATAGGTGAAACCATTGGCAATATCGCGCATCAGTGGCGACAACCCCTCGCAGAGCTTGGCTCAATTAACAATAACATAGCAGCACACCTACGCTTCAAGAGGGAAATCTCTCATGAGAAGCTAAGCGAGATGATCCATACCAATGAAAATATCTTAAGTCATCTCTCTAAAACCATAGAAGTTTTCCAAAGCTTTTTCAGGCGAAATTCCGAGGGGTCTTTTGAACTGAGTGCAACGATTGGAGATACACTCACACTCATGCACTCCCAGTTGCACCATGCGCATATAATCGTAACGCAAGACCTTCCTTTACATGTAATGGTCAAAGGCAATAAAGACGAGTTTTTACATGCCTTGTTTAATATAATCGCGAATGCCAAAGATGCTTTATGTGAACACAGAAAAGAAGGGCGAAACATTCATATCAGTGCACAACTTCACGATGAGTACGTTGCTATCATCATCGAAGACAATGGCGGTGGCATCACGCTTGAAACTATAAACGATATCTTTGAGCCTTACATCAGCACCAAAGCACTGCATGGGATGGGCATCGGCTTATTTATGACCAAAAGCCTTATCGTCAATCGTTTTGGAGGAAGCATCGATGTTGAAAATGTGGATGGAGGGGCTCGGTTTACGGTTCGATTAAAAACTGAAATCGTTGATAAAAAAGAGAGCTTATAATAAATTTTTTTAGCATTGTTTTATATATCTACATCAAATTTTACTCAAAAGACCAATAACCCATTTTATTTTATCACTCGGCGTTAAATCTTTAACTCTTTCGTGATTTTTTGTTTTGAATTGTAGTTTGTTGGTATCATTATAAAGATTTTTTATTTGATTCATGGTCATATTGTCTTTAACAAAATGATTTAAAAATATCTCATAAATCTCTTCTTTCAATGCTTCTTTTGATGAAATAACCCATGTGCTAGAAGAATGAATATTTTCCAATTCAAGAAGAGTGACATGCGTCTTGTTGTAGGTAAAGGTTGCTGTAATATATTGGCGAGATCTACCATGAATAAGGCATTTAGTATTTGGAGCACCATTCTTTCCCGTATAAACGATTTTCATCTTTTTTGGGAGAGAAATATGAAGATTGTCAACCATGTTTTCAATGCGCATGTATTCTAAATATTGGTGAAATGCTTCGAAGTTATTTTGAGGCTCTATGAGCGTTATAAACTCTTTTCCTCTGGTTGAAAGTCTGGTTTGTCGTATTTTTCTCTCTTTTGCATCAGATGAAGCGGTTAAGCTTTGAATAACATTTTCATTAATGCATTGTTCTTCACAGAGTCTTAATTTAACAGATATTTCTTTATTAGTGATTTTATCTGTTGACATATCTACATATTTTAAACTACTGCATTTTTGTTTGCGTTGGGCTACGATAGAGTGTTGCTTATATCTTTTATTCCCATGTTCAGAGGTGAGAAATTCTGAAGTTTGAGAGGGTGCTTTTATAGGAATAGATGAAACATTAGGTGATTTTTCTAATTTTGTTGCCATGCTATTACTTTGAAAATAAGTCGTAAATTTTGAAAATCCTATTGGAGAGTCATCATCTAGTATTTCATGCACATAATGATATTCTGTACCAGCTTCATGAAAAACAGTTCTTCGAGTCGAGATTGTAAATGTATCTTTTACAGGGAAATTAGCAAATATGGGTATGTTTTCGAGAAAAGAGGGTTGTTTTAAATCTTTATATTTTTTAATATAAGCAGAAATAAATGTACCTATATTTTTAAATGCTAATGCCGCAGTATCTTGACATAAAAAGCGGTGGATGAATGGAGCATCATCTTGTGGAACATAGTTTGGAATGATTAAAGATGCATCTTCAGAGTTACAATCGTAGCTAAGGTATAAATTTTCAAGATCACATCTTAGTGCAGCTTCTTTTAAAACGGTTGAGCGATAGTAAAAATAAATCGCAACGGTATAATGAGGAATAATAAGTATTACATTATTGCTTTTTACACAATAGCATTTAATATTTTTAGCATTTGTTAAATAGGTATATTTCCAACCTAAAAGTTGACCGATAAATGAATCAGAAAGCGTGTCTCCTAATTTAGCATCAACATATGATGTGTCCAGGCGTGTATCAATGGAATATGAATGTTCCGACACTTGGGGCTTAGTTTTGAATTTTTTATCTACCTTCCCACCAGTATATACTTGATGAAATTTAAAATGGGTAAAAAAAGCTTCTGGCGAGACGTATGTTTTGAAAAATTCATTTCGTGTAAGGTTCTTAACCAAAACGTCAAAGTAACTGTTGCCAATATCTTCATTTAAATCAGGATTAAGAGCTACAGGCATTAAAAAAACAAAAGAATCATTAGGATTTTGAAGCATAAAGTCAGGAATGATTCGTTTCGGTTTAGCCATTTTTTACAAATCCATTCTCAAACTTTATTGGAATATTTCTCAAACTATTTTGACATTCTCAATCTTTTTTGTACATTCTCAAACTATTTTGTTTTTGCCACTATGGGCAAGATAAAAAATAAAAAGCTTGATAAAAGCAAGGTTGAGAATTTTGATGATAAAGTAAAAAATGCTTTATCGCTTCTTGGAAATTTAAAAGTTTCAGATGAGGAAAAAGAACTTCTAGCAATGAGCCTTCAAACTATGAGCGAGTTTGTTGTAAATTACTATGGAGATAAAAAATGAGCCTGTTTTATCTATTTCTTTTGAGCATCTTGGAGGATTTTTTGGACATTATAGCAACAGAGCCGACACTGCCATCTCCAACCAGAACTCCGCCAAAAAGAAATCCTAATTCAGGGATCGCACTTCTTAGATAGATTTTTCTAGGATATTTTGAATATAGTAGGCTATATGATAATCATGCTTTTGCATAAGGTTTTCATAGCCCCGTGCTTCAAATAGTTTAAGCGTCAAGGTTTCCTCATTTTCTATCATTTTAGAATATCTGAGCCATTTTACAAATGCCAGATCTGCTGTTGATTTGTCATTTTTATATTTGGTTAAAAGCTCATTATATTTTTTATTGACCTTTTTTGTAATGTCTTTGTATTTGTCGAAATTATTGCTGTTTGAGCTATTAGGCGCATTTTTGATAGTTTTGCTTTTTAGTGGCGTTTGTGCGCTTTTTTTAATGGGTTTATTCTCTGTAAGCATAAAAGGTTTGGCGATATGTTCAAATTGCTCGAAGGTGTAATAGTTCTCTTGTTTTTCAACTGATACTAAAAAATCTTTGTTGCTTGGTTTTTTATTTTTAAATCCAGTGAGCCTGAAAATTCTTGCTATGTCAAAGAGTTTATCTAGCGGGTAGAGATGATATACCACACCCTTTAGCAGTTGTTTAAAATATGTGAAATCTCCTCTGTATGGTTCAATAAATTTATAGATGAGCTGATATTTGTTCTCAGAGGTGGTTATTTTATAGGTTGGTTCTCCAAATAGCTCTATGATTTTAGGATAGAGAAGCTCTACTTCCTTGTCAATGTCAAAGTAAAATGATTTGACGCCATTGACCAAACTTTCCACCCTTTTGATGTTGGTGCTTTGCTCTTGATATGAATTGAGCGTGAAGTAGATATCTACTGCTTCATCCCTGTTTTTATAGTAGCAGTGTCCTAAAAACTTTGAAAGGTTTGGATCTTTGATGTTTAGGAGCTTATGGGTTGTATATGCTTTTTTATCTTTTGCGGCAGGGAGTGTTTTTAAAGCAATGATAAAATGCTCATCTTCTGTAAAATAGTCTCTTAAAAATTGTTCTGTTCTCATTCGTGTTGTCCTTTAAAAAAGTTCTTTTTTTTCATTTTTTTTGCTTTTTGAGTATTTGTTTCTTAAATAAGTGAATGTTAAATCATTAGTTTATAAATAATGATGTATTAAATAGAGATCTGTTTTAGGTCTATCATAGTTCTGTATTGGAGCTATGGTTGTTCTGAAATAGAGCCATATAGGTATCATTTTGCACCTTTGAAAAATTGTTCAAAAAAAGGTGTCATCTCTACTATGTTGGTTTGGTTTTGGTTGTCGTGGATGTGTTGCTTTTGATTGAAGATAAACTCTTTTATAAGGGTATTTTCTGCTCTGTTTTTTCCTGATAATAGTTTGATGAGTCCTTTTTTATCCAACTCCTTAATGCTTCTCATTATTGTTGATTTTATGATTGTGGTTTCTTTTTCAATGATTGCATAAGAAGCGTGGATATATAGATGCCTGTGGTTGAAATCTAGTTTTGATAAAAAGTAGATAAGCAATAGTTTAGAGGTTGGGGTTATATCTGATTCAAAGATGAACTTTTGCTTGGATTGTTCTAAGATTAGGAAGTTGCCCTTCTCCTCACTCTGTTTCTGGTTTTTCACTTTATCGATGATTTTTAACTGATAGTCTGAAAGTTTATGTTTCTTTTCTTGCATCCATTTTTGCCTTTTTTTATTTGAATTTGTAATCTTTGAGATTACTTGAGGAGCATCTTGGCGTGTTAACAAACAGAAGTCAAATAAAAGTAGAGGAAAATGAAAATTATAAAATGGGGTAAAAAGTAGTGAAATGATTTCACTACTTTTTTAGGTTCAAAAATACAATAAATTTATTCAAAAAGTTGTGCGTGAGTGCCTATTCTTATGAGTTTGAGATAATTTTCCTCTATCGTATATATGACAAGCAAATCACCGCTTATGTGAAACTCTTTGTAGTTTTGAAAGTTTCCTTTGAGCGGATGGTCTAGTGCTTCTGGCGGTAGAGGTTGGTTTGTTAAAAGGGCAGTAACATACGCAACATATTTTGCATAATGCTGATCATTCATAGAGAGTTTTTGATACTCTTTTAAAAATATTTTTGTTCTAAATAGTTTCAAACTCACTTTACAAACTCTTCTAGTGAGCAAACTTCACCTTCTAAGTTTTTAGCTTCACTCATAGCTTTTATCGTAGTTTCGTTAGGGATTTTTAACTCAAAAGGTATCCCT
>Ga0156521_1034_pt3 | contig 27730 bp, 31 predicted proteins | sample RifOxyB3_FD_111916 | JGI IMG/M metagenome (GOLD analysis project Ga0156521, IMG submission 111916) | Sulfurimonas sp. RIFOXYB12_FULL_35_9
AAGTTCTAAACAATTATTTCGTCCGCATCCGCATAAAAAAGGAGCTTTTTTGTAAGGAATATGCCCTATCTCGGTTGCCACATTTTTAAAACCGCGGATTAGCACTCCTCTCTCAATCGCTCCAAGACCAATCCCTGTTCCAACATAGAGTGCACAGATATTTTGAGCTCCAAACTCTTTTGCTTCGGCTAAAACCGCACAGTTGAGATCATTATCTATATTAAGAGTAACTCCATATTTTGCTTCTACAGCTTTTTTTATATCATGCTCATCTATCAAAATATTTGGCGCAGAGACGATTATGCCGTTTTGGACTTGCCCTGCAAAAGAGATTCCGACATTTCTCACATCTTTAAACTCGCCCAAAAGTGTTTCAATCCAAGCATAAAGCCCTGTTTCAAAGCTTTTTGCCTCCTTTTTTGCGATACATGTATGATCATTCCAAATCTCTGCTCTTAGATTTGTTCCGCCCGCATCGATTGCCAAATTCAAGAGAGTACCTTTTTGTAGAGTTCATAATATGCAAGAGCACTCTTTTTAAAAGAGAAATCACAATTCATATTAAAAGATATGATTTCATTAAATTTTTTCTTCTCTTCTCTTAGCTTTAATGCTCTTTTTATAGCTAAAAGAAGTGCTTTTTTAGTCGGTTTAGAAAAAACAACACCTCTTATGCATGTTTTTTTCTTCTCATGAACGCTGTCTGACAAGCCGCCTACACTGTGTACCAATGGAATCGTTCCATATCTTGCCGCTATCATCTGATTTAATCCACAAGGTTCAAAGAGTGAGGGCATAAGTAAAAAATCACCTGCAGCATATATCCTGTGTGAGAATGCTTCATCATAGCCTGATAGCAGTTTGAAATTTTTATACTCTGCAACAAAAGGCTCAAGTGCTTTTTCATAAATATCTGATCCATTTGCAAGAAGCAAAAAGTTTACATCTTCTTTTAAAAAAGCAGTGAGTGATTCTATGAGAAGATCAAACCCTTTTTGATGCACAAGACGGCTAATCATGATAAACAGCGGTTTCTTATCATCTTTTAAACCAACCTCCCTTAGAAGCAGTTTTTTATTCTCATACTTTTTTTGAAGTGTTTGGGCTGTGTAATTGTGCCAAAGAGCACTATCGGTCTCTGGATTAAAGATAGTGTTGTCTATACCGTTTAAAATACCAAACAGCTTATCCCTGTGAGCATATAAAAGTCCCTCTAAACCGCAGCCGAACTCTTCGGTTACTATCTCTTTGGCATATGTAGGACTAACCGTAGTTATAGCATCGCTAAATATAATACCGGCTTTTAAAAAGTTTATCTTCCCGTAAAATTCCAAAGTATCCATATGAAAATAGCTCTCTTGTATGCCTAATCTGCCGAGTGAATTTTTCTCAAAAACTCCTTGATATGCCAAATTGTGAATGGTAAAGATTGTTTTTATGGCTAAATTTGCCCTTTTTACAAAAAGAGGCACAAGTGCGGTATGCCAATCGTTAGCATGAATAATATCTACTTTTAAAATAAGCGCAAGCTCTATAATCGCCGCACAAAAAATGCCAAAACGGATATCGTTATTAGCGTATTCCCCGCTTTTATCACCGTACATGTGCTCTGTATAGCTTAAAATTGAAGAGTATATAAAATAGGTTTTTATGTTATCGGCAGTTGATTCGTATATGGCTATCTTATATTCGATACCGCCTAGATTGACACTGAACTTTATATCTGATTTTTGATATAAAGTTTTATCCATGAAAGCGTAAAAAGGCATGACGCTTATCATCTGGGCATGTTCGATTAAGGCTTGCGGAAGAGAGTATCCTACATCCGCTAATCCGCCGCTTTTTGCATGTCCAAATATTTCACTTGCACAAAAAAGCACTCTCATTTTTAATCCTTTGAGTTAAGTAACACTGCACACTCTTCAGGGGATACAGGATTTATTGCCATATTGGTAGACATCTCAAATCCTCCTAAACTGTATATTTTAGGAATTATTCTAACTATAAAGCGATAGTTTTTCTCGAGATACGGGATATAACTCTCATTTTCAAAATTTGAATTTATCGGCGGAAGAGCAAAGTACATATTGTACTCAAAATTGCCCAACTGCATGTGTAATTTTCTAAAGACGACCTTTATGCATTCGCTGAGTATTGAAATATCATCTCTGGAACACATTTGGAGACTTGTAATATTTTTTTTAGGCGCAATCATAATCTCAAACGGATAGGCACTCGCAAATGGACAAAAAGCCACAAAATTTCCCTCATTATGGATTATTCTTTTTTTAGCCTCTATCTCATTATAAACAATATCTTCAATCTTTCCTCTGCCATGACGGCGGTAGTATCGCATATTTTGCTCTAAAAAATTTTGCTCGCTCTGCGGAGTTATGGGCAATGCGATTATCTGCGTATGCGGATGGTCTTGTGTAGATCCGGCACTTGCGCCATGATTTTTAAAAATGCTAAGATATATAAGCCTTCTATCTTTTTTAAGATCTTCAATCCTTATAATCATACTTCTTAGCCAATTCTCAATAGCACTTATCTCAAGGTTTTGTATATCACAGTCATGACATGGAGAGTCTATAAGAATCTCATGTGCGCCCACTCCTGGAATATACTCAAAAAGCCCGTCTCTTAGAGAAGTGTCTTCCAGTTCTACCTGTACGGCTTTGTAAAGATTTGGAATTATTCTTGTTTTCCAGCCTGTTTTATTTGGCTCATTATCTCTTATCGCATATAGCTCTTTTGGCGTAAGAGACTCATTGCCCTCACAAAACGGGCATTTCGACTTTAAACCCTTTGGCCTTTGGATTTTGGCATGCAAATCCGGTCTGCGAAGTCTCTCCGGAGCGATTAGGACATACTCGTTATGAATGCGATCTCTTCTTATTTCAGACATTACAAACCTCAAGTGATAAATTTAAATCTAGTGATTTTGAAAACTCTAGAGAGAAGAGAAGAGAAATCTGTTGTGCTACAAGTTCAAAACCGCTCTCATTTTGTGAAACGGTATTTAGTATATAGGCATAGAGAGTAGTTTTTTTGCTCATAGTGATTTTTAAAGCTTTTTGCGTAAAGTCATCTTCTAAAACTATACTCTCTACATGTGTTAAAACAATTCCGTCTCCTACATTCTCTCCATTTATAAGAACTTTATGCGGATGTGCAAAGTGAAGATTAAACTCCATCGCATAGTACAATTTATCGCTAAAATCGCTCTCAATACCAAGAGTTACTCCCAGTTTCACCTCTTCAAAACTATACTTTTTGCTAAGAGAAGTCCTATATTTTTGCTCAAGGTATACTCCGCCCTCTCTCTTAAACTCCATCTTCGCTTCATTAAATTCAAAAGGCTGATTTGCAAAATCGCCGACCTCTTTAAAATTTGCTTTTTTAAAGCTCTCCAAAGTGTAGGCATCGTAACAGAGATGGTCTATAAGAGAGTATTTTGGATGCCAGTCATAAATCAGTTCATCTTTTAGACTCTCATCGACTACAACCTCATCGTTGTGTATGGTTGCTATCCCATCTTCATCACTGCTTGCTTTATGGATTTTTGGAGTCGGATGCAAAATCTTCTCATGGTAAGCTTCATGGCGACGCATAAGCGTATTTTGCCAGTTAAAGAGCTTCTCTAGCGAGCCAAACTCTATAAGCTGCCCACCGTATTTAGACGAGAAGAGAATACTCAACTCTTTAGTTAAAACCTTTAGCTCCTCATATCCGTCTCTATCTATATCAAAAAATGTTATAGCAGGCTTCTTTTTAGCAAGAGAAGCTTCTATCTCCAAAAGATATTTGTATGCGTTATCTCGCAGATTTGGAAGATACAAACCTCCAAAGACGCCGTGCCAAAGAACATCATTTGTTTGAAGTTTATAAAGACTCTCTATAGCATCTTTTTTAAGTCTATCTTGAAAAAGCGAATGTTCCGTCATTCTTTTATGGATATGGTTGCTCTCATGATATTTGATAAAAAAGTTTTTCCAAATACCGCCTTTAATAAGTGCGACTCCTCCGTTTTTAAAATAGTCATCTCCAACACTTTTTTTTAGCGACTCAAGTGCAAGATTTTGATGACTCTTTAAGCTCCATTCGCCCATCTCAAAGTATGATGTATTGTTTAGATATGCCAAACCTTTTGAACGGTGTGTTTTGAGGTACTCTTTATAGTGCATCGTCTCGATTCTCTCATCTTTTAAAACAGCCTCTAAAAATCTCTCAAGCCACTTTTTTTCATATACCCACTCATGTGTTTTCGGCCAAAGTCCAAACTTCTCCATGTCGTCAAATATGATTGCAGCACTCTCGTCACTCTTGGCATGATTTACAATCGCCTCAATAGAGCGTTCTATGCTAAAAAACGGAAGAGCATATCTAAGTGATGCAGAGATAGGAAAGAGTGCTATTTTTTCTCCGCCCTCCTCGCTCTCATAATATCCATCCATCTCTTCACCCTCAAAACCGCTGCTTAAAAAGTGATAATCATCCACTACCACATACTCTAAGCCGCATGCCGTTAAATCCGGAATTATTGAGGATTCCCATACTCTCTCTGTAAGCCAAGCACCTTTAGGAGTAGATTTTAAATTTTTTTTCAAATATGAACTAAGCTTATGTACTTGTGCTCTTCTGTCTCTTGAAGAAATTGCGCTTAAAATCGGTTCATAATATCCCGCTCCAACCCACTCAATAGAGCCTTTTTTTGTTAGATACTCTATATCTTTAAATATTTTTGGATGCTTTGTTTTTATCTCATTTAAGAGCCATCCGCTAGAGTGCACTGCAAACTTAAACTCACTGTATTTTCTCATCGTCTCAAAAAACGGACCATAACACAACTCTATCGCTTCATCTACTGCATCACCGAAATTCTCAACAGGCTGATGCATATGTACGCCAAACAGTAACTTTACTTTTTTCATCTTTTCTCCTCTGCTAAAATATTGACTATTAAATTTATCACGGTATCTTTTTGTTTCGGGTCGCTTGCTGCCATCATTAAACGGATGCCCTTTGATAATGTAGTATATAGCAAATTTGCTGCTTTTCCTTCTATGCTTAGGAAGCATGTAGCTCTTAAAGCACTCATCTGAGCCTCTTTATATCATCTTCAAGCTCTTTAAGACTTTCTACTCTTTGATTTTGTTTTTCAGCTATTTTATATTTTTCATATTCTTGATTTGATTTTTCAAGAGCAATTTGATGGCTGATTTTCCCTGCATGAGTAAGTAGCTCTCTACCATTTAGCGAGATGATAATATCAAGCCTTTCGCACCACTCTTTCATGGTCATAGTCTTTTGTTGCATTGCCATCGTTTCTGCAAATGCCAAATATTGCTCCACCAAAAGCCCAAGTAGTTTTATCTCTTCTTCATTTAAATAATTTTTAGCAATGCTGACATCTTTTTTTGTGATGTTTTTGCTTTCTTTATCAAATGATTGCATTCCAAGAAGTGGCAAACTCATATCAATTCTATTGTGTACAAGTTCTGCTGCCGTTTGCTCGGATACTGCCCAAAGAAGTTTGTTTTGGATGATTTTAAAAAACTCTATCGTTTTTTCATCTTTTGAATTGTAGTCTATGCTTGTCATATAAATATCTTTGATTTTTTGATAAAAAAACCTTTCAGATAATCGTATTTCTCTTAGTCGTTTTTGGAGTTCATCAAAATAGTTCATATCTGAACCACTTTTAAATCTCTCATCATTAAGCACAAAACCTTTCGTAATGTACTCATTTAATTTCCCCGTTGCCCAAATCCTAAACTTTGTACCTTGAGCAGATTTAACACGAAACCCAACAGCGATAATCATATCAAGATTGTAGTATTCAACATCTCTTGAAACTTCTCTATTTCCTTCGACTTGAACTGTTCGGAATTTCCGAACAGTTGAATCTGAACTTAACTCACATTCATCAAAAATATTTTTGATATGTTCGCTGATAGTTGCTTTTGCCTTACCAAAAAGCTCACAAATTTGTGCTTGAGATAGCCACATAGAGTTGTCTTCAAACCGTACATCTACTTTTATATCACCGTTTTCATTTTGATAAATAATCATTTGGCTCATTTTATTTCCTCAAATTTCAAAAATTGTATTGCTTCATCTTCATTCTTTTCTATCGCCATTTCAACAGCTTTTTTTGCCAAATCCATATTCACTTACCTATAAACCAATTAAACCAATTTGTTTTTTTAGATAATCTTTACCGAGTTCTACAATCAACGGAAGAGTAAAACCACCTATCTTTACTGCATTTTCTTTGACAATTTCCCATGTATCTTTTTGTCTGATTGTGTCTAAAAAATCTTGCCCCTCAGAAGTGATAGTATTAATAGTGAAAATACTTCCATCACTATATGTTTTAAGCTCTTTTGCTCTAATAAAATTTCCTTCTACTAATAATCCAATGTGATAAGTTAGTTTTGCTAAAGATAATGTTTTATTTTGCATTATTTCAAATAGTTTATCACTCGTAAAATTTTTGCCATACTCCATTTCATCTTCAAGCACAAGCATAATCTCACGAATTAAGTCTAAATCTCTTTTCACTTTTTACCTCTTTTTTTCGGCTTATCTTCCACAATCAAGCTAGTCAATTTTTTGTTAAGTTCAAAAAGATGGGCTACTCGTTCTGTGTCTGTTTTGAAGCCTGTTTTTGAGTAGAGTTTATCTACTGCTTTGTCTAACGTTTCGTGGGCTTTTAGGAGTTTTGGCGGCATGGTTAGGGGGTTGTATAGGTCTGCCAAACTTGCGCCCTCAAACTCGGTTCTTATGGTTAGGATGTTTTGAGCTATTGTTTCGATTTGCTCTTTTTGTTTGTCGCTTATTTCTGAAGGAAAAGGGAAGTTGTTGTAAACGATTTCATTTGAATATCTGTAATCACTTTTTAATCTTCCGGCAACATATCGCACCCAATCCATGTGCATTTTTGAAGTTAAAATGCCAAAATGAAAAAGTGTGGCATGCGGAACTACTCCCGTTGAGTTATTAGCAATTACATCTTTATTAAAAAACCCAATAGGTATATATTCTCTATTTTCAGAACTATGTAGCGGTATTAAAATATAATCACTCTCAGGCTGTCTATCTTCTCCAAAAAGTGCTGGGAACTTTGCTAATTTTTTTGTTGCTTCTCTTGAACTTTCACTTCTTAGTTTTTTAATATTTTCAACTCTTTCTAAAACTTTTGGCATTGACTTTAATTCATTTGGAGAACAATCTTTTAGCCATAAGCACCATCTTGTTTTGCCGTTTAAATACTCTTTTGCAGAAATAAGAGGTTTCATATATAGCTCTGCTTTTGGTTCAAGATTTAAAAATTCACTTTTCTCTTCATCTGTAAAAAGTAAGTTACCACCATCATTTGGCATACTCCCAAACACTATTTGAGGTATAAAATTTTGAATATGCTTTCTTCTTGAAATAATAAAAAAATCATCTCCATTGACAAGATAGGGATTTATATTTGACACTTCGATTTCATGTGGCTCTGATTTTACACTCTCATACTCAAAAAGTCTTTTCGCTTTGATGTCAAACCCTGCAAAACCTATAATTACACAATACACTTGTGCAACTCCTTTTGCATCATTGTTCCATTTAAAAGTTTTGTGTGCAAAGTGGATTTTGATTTTATATTTGTTAAACATCTCTTGCCAAAGGATACCTACTTGTTCGCCTTGTGTTATGGAGTTTGTACTTACTAGGGCTACTTTTGTTTTTTTGCCTTGTAAATATTTCGCTGATTTGATATACCAAGCGGTTACAAAATCAAGTTCCTTTCCATTTTTAACGCCACTAAAAACTTCTGCCATATCCTCTTTTTGCTCTTTGGATTGCATCTTTGAACCCAAAAATGGAGGGTTACCGATGATAAAATCAATAGATTGCTTCGTTCCTCGCAATGACAGTGTCTCTTCCCAATCCACCCTTAGGGCATTTACATTGAAAATATTTGCACTATCTTTTATGGGGATGTTGAAGTGCGGTTCGCCAAACATTTGAGCAAAAAGCAGGTTCATTTGATGGTCGATGAGAAGCATCGCAGTTTGAGTAATGCGGCTTGGCAACTCTTCTATCTCGAAACCGTAAAATTGGTCTATGTGAACGAGTTGCGTGAGTATTTTGAGAGATTTCAGCACTTCAAACTCTACAAGCTTCAACTCTCGGTAAGCGATTACCAAAAAGTTTCCGCTTCCACACGCTGGGTCTAAAAACTTTAGGTTTGAGATTTTGGCATGAAAGATTTGAAGCTGTTTTTGGTTGTTTTTGATGCGTCCAAACTCTTCCCAAAGTTCATCTAAAAAGAGCGGTTTGATGGCTTTGAGTATATTTGTCTCACTTGTAAAGTGCGCACCGAGTTCGCCTCTTTTGCTTACATCCATCGAAGCTTGGAACATAGAGCCGAAAATGGAAGGACTTATCAAACTCCAGTCAAAGGCACATGCGTCAAGGAGCATTTCACGCATGGAGCGGTCAAAGTGGGCGGTTTTGAGCTGTTCTGTAAAAATCGAACCGTTGATGTAAGGAAACTGAGTAAAACTCTCATCAAGATTTTTTTGTCGTTTTTCATTTGGAGTGTCAAAAAGTTCAAAGATGTAATTGATTTGCGAGCCTAAATCTCTGCCGCTCTCGTCTGTTTGGTTTTCTATAAATTCACGAAATGAGTTTTTAGCAAATATGCCCGTATCTTCCGCGAACATACAAAACAAAAGCCTTGTCAAAAATAGCTCTAGTTGATGTCCGCTGTAGCCATTTTCGAGCAGTTTGTCATGGAGTTTGCCCATAAGTTCCGCGGCTTTGCGGTTGGTCGGCTCTTCTTCTTTGTAGGTTTTTTTGGTGTAGCCTGCGATAAACGAAAATAGTTCTATGTTTTTTGGCAAGTCATGGAGTAGAAATTTATAATCTTGGTTCGTGTCCAAATCATAAAGATAAAAGCTCACAAAATCACAAACCAAAATAAACTTCGGCAAATCTCTTTGCTTTAGGTTTGGAAGGTACTCTAACGCTTGCTCTTTTGCCTTTACTAAATCTTTGCCTTTGCTTTTTTGCTCTATGAGAAGCTGCCCTCTCCAAAAAACATCTATGTAGCCCTGAGAGCCGTCTATCTTTTTGATGGGGTACTCAAACTGCATACTTCTAGGACTTACATCAAAAATCTTGAAAAAATCTATCCAAAAGCTCTGTGCTTCTTGTTTTTCATTGGAAGCACCCTCCCACTCTTTTGTAAATTTTATGCTTCTCTCTCGTATCTCTTTTAGGCTTATCATGTAGCTCTTTTATGTTTTTATTTATTAAATGATTTTACTCTTTAGCAACTTCAAACCGCACTTTTGTACTTTTACACAAACCATCTGTCACTAAAATCATTTTCCATGTCAATTTCAAGCTCGCCAAAGCTCGGTAGAGTTTGTATAACTGCATCGCCGCTTGAGAGTTCAAAACGAAAATCAAGCTTTTGGCTCTCTATGGAGCTGGCGTCTATCTTTATTTCAAGCCAATCTTCAAACGCAACTTCAAAAACGATTCCGCCATTTTTTCGGCAATATTGTTTTTGAGTAGTAAAATCTATATCTATCTCTTCGTTAAAGCCAATCGGATCTATAATAAGACGAAGTATTTTACAACGTTTCATCATCTCTATGTCTGTGTCAAAGGCAAAATATATACACTCATCGTCTTGCCCGTAAAATATCTTATTGACAGGACCTTTAGGTATATCCATGGTTGATGAGGTTCTGTTTTCATAAACGACGCCGCTTCCTATCCACTCAAAAAAAGACCCATGTCTTCCGTCTATGTCAGGCGAGATATAGGATTTTGGTTTGAGCCAAAAATCGACCGAACTTCTGTTTTGGATAATAGGCTCAAATAAATCCAACGGCGGTGCTATCTTCATAAGATTATAGATGGCAATTAGATGAGATCTAAAAAGCGTATCAAACTCTAGTCCGAATTCAGTGAAATGATCATCGCCGTACCACCAAAACCAATCCGAACACTCCGAGGCTAGAAAATGCTCTGTAATTTTGGCTTTTGTAGCTTCATCAAGTGACTCTTTGTGGTGTTCATAATCTCTTTTTGTGACAAATATTAACTCCCAGCCTCGCGTTTTCTCTTTATGTCCTACCCATGTGTTAAACTCACCATGTATCCAACTTCCGGCGGCAAGTCTGTTTAATCTTTTTTTGTCGAGACCATAAACATCTTGCATATGAAGTGTTTTTAGCCAAGGAGTAGAACCTAAATTCGTATAGAGTGCATCAAAAAAATCAAAAGCATTATTGTCGTAAAATTCCCAAGCATTTTCACCGTCTAAGATAATAAAAACGGTGGCGTCACTATGGGAGTCGTTTATGGATGACAAAAGCGACGTAAAATTTTTTGCAGCCAGCTTTGGCTCCCAAAATCTATAGGTAAAACCTATAAGGTCACTGAGTTCATGGTCTCTAAATGCAATGCACATATTGTTATAATCGTATGGTTTGTATAGATTTGCTTTATCTCTTGAGTTAATTGAGCGAAAAAGTATCTCTTGATCCGTGGCTATCCACTTTATACCACACTCACTAAGCAAAGCGACACTGTTCTCATCTACCGCACCCTCGGCAGGCCAAAAACCATCCGGTTGAAATCCAAAAGTATCTTCAAAAAGCTCTTTAGCCCTCTCTATCTGTAAAAGTGCGTCATCTTTTAAGCTTATAGGATGTTTTGGGATATTAGTAGAGGGGTTTGCCACTTTTGCACTGTTCATATCAAGAAGAAGCGGAAGTATTGGGTGGTTAAGCGGTGTTGTTGAGATAGAAATAATATCTCTATCTCTAAGCTCTACATAGTAATCAAAAATTCCTCTTACAAAATGTGTTAATTCATGAAGCAGCGATAGTTTGTCTTCATAAATAAAATCTTTGCCTTTTTGTAACATCTCTTTTACGATTTCACTGTTTGTTCTAAGGTAAACTCCGCACCATGAGAGCACAAAAAGAACCTCAAGATCAAAAAATTCCTGATGAGTATAGCTCTCTTTTTTGTAAAGCACATCATATGAAGGCATCTTAGAGACAACCGTATCGTAGGTACTGCTTTTGCAGATTTTTATCATCCAACTATATTCCGCCATGTTTAAAGAGCTTATCTCTCTTAGCCAGAGATTAAAGAATTTATCACTATTTTGCGGATTGTCATAATAAAGTTTTAACTGACGTATAAGAGGCGGTGTTATATTAAAAGTGGACTTAAGTCCGCTATGCCGCTCTAGCATCCATGGCATATCATAGTAATCTTTTATAGCATGTAAAAAAACCCACGGCATCTGCACGATGCCGGATTCGTCTCGGTAGTCTGGCTGATGCATGTGCCATATAAAACTTAGATTCACATTACCTCTTTTGCATATTTTTGAATTTTTTGAGTGTAGCTCTCAAGTAGATTTTCCCCACTCTCATCTGAACTTGCCTGAATATATAGATTTAAATGCTCATTATATTGATCAGGTATCATCAAGACCCAGTCGGTTTCATTCTCCCATATTTTCACTCCATCTTCAGAAGATGATTTTTTACCCTTCGCATCCTCTAAAAATTTTCTCATCATTTTGCCTTTAAGTGCTTGCGTACAACTAATCCTCTCTTCTTTATAGTAAAAATTTTTAATCATTTTCGATATATCCGAAAGCTTGAGATGGCTGCAACTGAGCATTTCCATAATCTTCAAACTTGCATACATGGCATCTCTTGAAATACCAAAATCCGTAAATGCAAAATTACCGTCAACCGTTGCTATTAAAGCGTACTCTCTTAATTTTGCCGCTTTAAAGTCGGCATATCTTCCTCTTTGGATATCAAGGTTTTCAAAATTTACTATATCAGGCGCCCATGACGGTAAAAAGACTCTTTTTCTCTCATCTTTGGCGTGCATATTCAGCAGGTGCAGAACCGCTAAAAGCCCTTTTATCATATCCAAAACTTCACCATCATCCGCTACCAAAGAGATGCTTTGCGCATTTGGATAAATCATCACTCCCATGTTAAAGTTCAAGCCGGATACGATTTTTGAAATATTCTCTTGGGAACGTTTTTTAAGTGCTGCAAAATTTGAGAGTTTATGTTCGTCATGATATGCGTTTAATATAATATTTTCTACACCTATATCGTTTAAAATATTTGGAAAAATATCTGCTGTTGAACCATGCATCAAATCTACAGCCACCTTAAATGCACCGCATTTTATGATGTTTTGGTCAATCTTTTTCTCTACCGCAGATTTATAACTATGGCACTCTTGATGATGCAGAGTCTCGTTAATCTCTCCTATGCGTGAAAAATCGACTCTTCTGAATTTCTCAGTAAAAAATGCTTTTTCAATACTTTTAGCACTGTTTGAGTCGATGCGAATAGCCTCTTCGTTAAAAAGAGTAATCTCAGAGTCTGTAGGATTAAAAACATCTTGTTTAAAATGTGCACCGCCGATAAGGTCGGGATTATTTGCAAGCGTATACCTTAAAACTGAAGGAGGCGTGCTTTTTAAGTCAAGCACATCGATACCTGCAGAGAGAAGTCCTCCTAAAAAGGCTCTTTTTATCATTCTTGAGCTTTTGTTATGGTCTCTCCCGACAACTACTTTTGTTCCAACCGGGAGTTGTGCCGCAAACGCTTCTGCAAGTTTTGTAGCCATTTCACATGAGAGTTCGACATTGCTTTTGCCCGATACAGTTCCGTTTTCAAAGATAGAGTTTTTATATCTGCTTCCCCAGACAAGATTGTGACTAACGATGGAAGCCGGCTCTATCTTTTTATTGGGCCAGATAGTTACGTCATGTTCAAAAGTGGCAAGTTCCCCGACTTCACACCCCTCGGCAAGAATCAGCCCTGCTTTTGCCGTTACGTTTTTGTCGATTATATTATTATTGCAGATGACGGCATTATCAAGTTTTACATTTTTTTTGATTTTTACATCTTCCCAAATAACGCTGTTTGAGATGGTACAACCGCTTGCTATTGCCACATTGTCCGCAATGACGACATTGTTTAACTTAACGCCCTCTTTTATCTTTACGCCTCTGCCTAAAACTACTGTTCCTAAAATTTTGATAGAAGAATTTAATGTATACTCTTCATCGCTGTATAAAACACCTTCAGAGTACTCTTTTTTTACGCCTGAAATTTTAAAATTTACTTTTGAGTTTAAAATATCATCATACACTTCACGGTAGCTTTCAGGGTTTCCGACATCTCTCCAGTAACCTTCCAAGTTGTATCCCATGAGCGCAACGCCTCTGCTCATAAGCATAGGAAAGAGATTTTTGGCAAAGTCAAAATTTTCACTATTTGGAATGTAGTTAAGTATTTCAGGCTCTATTATATAGATACCTGTATTTATGGTATCGCTAAAAACCTCACCCCAGCTTGGTTTTTCTAAAAATTTCTCTATAATATTATCTTCATTGGCTATTACAACGCCAAATTGAAGAGGGTTTTCAACAGAGGTAAGACCGATGGAGAGTTTTGATTTTTTTTGTTTATGAAATTCAAAAAGCTCTTTAAAATCAAAGTCGGTAACAAGATCGCCGCTGATAACTATAAAATTATCATCCCCGATATATTCCTGCGCAAGCTTAACGGCTCCTGCAGTACCATAATCATCATCGGGAACTACATAGGTTATCTTTATTCCAAAATCACTTCCGTCTCCAAAGTAGTCTTGGATAATTTCAGGTTTAAAATAGAGTAAAACTATAAACTCTGAGATACCTAAATCTCGCAGTGTCATCATAGTATGTTGCATCATAGGCCTATTGATTATAGGCAACATAGGTTTTGGTCTTGAATGTGTCAAAGGCTGGATTCTTGTTCCAAATCCGCCCGCCATAACTACTGCTTTCATAACAACCTTTGCATGTAAATCTTTATAAACTATCTCTTATTTATCACAACACTCTATCTATTGTTAACTGATGTTACGCACTAAAATGCTCTAATCAAGTAAATGAAGGGCATCCAAATAGTGCTTTGGCAACTGATACTTATTTGATACCACCTCTTCTATATCTATCAAACCGAATTCGCCCTTTTTATAAACCGCTATCTTGTTTGAGTTGCTGTTTTGAAGAAGATGATCCACTGCAATAACAGTAAAATCAAATGCCATAAGTCTATCATATACGGTTGGGTTTCCGCCTCTTTGGATGTGACCGAGGATGCTTACTCTTGTCTCCATACCTATATCGTCTTGAAGCCAATTAAAGACTTCAGTCGTTTTTTTACTGCCCTCCGAAACAATGGCTAAAATATAGTTTCTTCCATTTTGCATTTCGTCTTTTAATCTTTTTGTGAGTTCTTTTGGCTCAAACGGAGCTTCAGGTACGACACAAACTTCAGCACCGCTTATCATAGCGGAGACAATAGCCAAATATCCGCAATCCCTGCCCATTACTTCAACCAAAAAAGCACGGCTAAAAGATGATGCCGTATCTCGAATCTTATCAAGCGCATCTCGTATAACATTTAAAGCGGTATCCACGCCTAAGCAGTAGTCGGTTCCGTAAATATCATTGTCTATGGTCGAGGGAATTCCTACAAAATTGAGTTCAAACTCCGAGCTAAATTTCTCCATAGCTCTAAAAGAACCGTCTCCACCGAGTACAACAAGTTTTGTTATGCCAAACTCTTTGAGGTTGTCGTATGCCTGCTTTCTGTACTCATGCTCAAAAAACCTCTTAGACCTAGAAGAACGGATGATAGTTCCACCGTCATGGAGTATTCCTGACACATCGGAATGTGTCGCTTTTTTAATATTTTTATCTATCAAACCCTCTAAACCACCATAGATTAGATATGGAGTAGAGCCTTTTTTATATACATAATCTACAAATTTTTTTATAGCCGGATTCATACCGGGGGCATCTCCGCCTGAACACATAATAGCAAATGACATCTATACTCTCCTCTTAAAGATTAAACATTCTTTCATAATACTCTATTGCCATACGACCAGAATCAAACGCTACTTCCACGTCGTTCATCGCACTCTTCATGATAGTAACCCACTCTTTTGGTTTGTCGTAGTAGGTAGGAATAATAATGTTTTCTAAAATGTCCATCATATTTTTATTATCTATCGAGTCCTGTTCCGCAGAAGAGAGTTTATAATCAAGTGGAGGAATAGTAAAAGCGTTTTTACCGTCCTTTGCAAACTCAGGATTCCAGCCGTCATCTATAGAGAAGTGAATAGAGCCGTTCATACTGGCACTCATTCCGCTTGTTCCGCTTGCTTCACGAGTAATTCTAGGAGTGTTTAGCCAAACATCACTTCCTTGCTTTAAAATTTTTGAGAGGGAGAGTTCATACCCGATAAGAACTGCCATACCTTTAAACCTATGGCTCATATCAACAAGCTCATTAAATATCTCAATTGCGCCGTAATCGGTAGGATAAGGCTTTCCTGCCCAGATGATTTGAACAGGTTTTTTACTATTTGTCATAAGCTTTACAAATCTATCATAATCATATTTTAAAAGCCCCGGTCTTTTATACTCTGCAAATCTTCTTGCCCAAACGATTGTTAAAACTTCAGGATCAAACATTTTTCCGGTCTGATCCGCAACAACGTCAAAAAGCACTTTTTTTAGATGTTTTTTTCTTGCAACAAGTTCATAATCTTCATGTTCATCAAGTGCGCGAACAAGTGTCTTATCTGTCCAGTATTTCTTATTTTGGGCATTTGTAATGGAGATGATTTCACATTTGTTCTCTACATTTGCCCACATCTCATTAGCAACCATTCCATGTATCTTTGAAACAGCATTCGCTATTTTTGCACTTCTTAACGCTCCGACAGTAAGGCTGAAATTATCACTCTCTTCATAACCGCTTATAGCTCTTACTTCTGATAGATCTAAGCTGCCGAAAAATCCCATCTCATGCAGAAAATTTATATCGTGAATCTCATTTCCGGCAGCTTCTGGAGTATGTGTCGTAAACACAACATGTTTTTTAACTTCTTTCATATCTTTAAATCTACTGTAAAGCTCATAAACAAGCGGTAACGCATGTCCCTCATTCATATGGTAAATGTCCACTTTATGACCGATAGCTTCAAGCATTTTTGCTCCGCCGATGCCTAAAACTATTTCTTGTGCTACCCTTGTTCTCTCATTCCCGTCATAAAGTTTATGTGTAATAGTTCGAGAGAGGTAGTCATTCTCATCCGTATCGGTTGAGAGCAAAATCATAGGAGCAGTTCCAAAAACATCGCAACGAAGCAAAAAGCCTTTCACTACAACATTTACATCATTTATTTTTACCGTAACTTTTGCGTCAAGTTCTTCTAAAAAGTAGTAAAACTTTCTTGTGTAGTGCGGTTTAAGTGTTCTATCTTCGTTGCGTGACTGGTCGTAATAACCAAAGCTCCACAAAAGCCCTATTCCGACTACATCTTGTTTTAAATCATAAACACTTCTCATGTGAGAACCTGCTAAAAAACCAAGCCCTCCGGAATATATTTTAAGTGCCTGATCTATCGCAAACTCCATCGAGAAGTAAGCAACGCTTTTTGTAAATTTTTCACTTATATCGTATGAAAATAGATTCATTTTTTTCCTTATACTTTTTTAAAAAGATTGCTACGAGATTATTACTTTCTATTTCCTACAAACACGCACATGTCTACTAAACGGCTGCTGTATCCCCACTCATTGTCATACCATGCCAAAACTTTTACACATCGTTTATCTACAACGCTTGTCATGTCGGGAATATAGGTTGAACTGTAAGTTGAGCCTATAAAGTCGCTTGAGACTCTTTTGTCATTATCTACTTCCAGAAGCCCTTTAAATGCTCCCTCTGCAGCTTTTGCAAACACCTCGTTAATCTCATCTTTCGTTACATCTTTGTTTAAATTTACGGTTAAATCTACAACTGAAACATCCGGAGTCGGAACACGCATCGCATAGCCGTTTAGCTTTCCTTGTAGGTGAGGCATAACCAAACCTATGGCTTTTGCCGCACCAGTCGTAGTCGGAATCATGTTTATTGCCGCAGCACGAGCACGACGCATATCCGAGCTATGTTTTACATCCAGTATATTTTGGTCGTTTGTGTAGGAGTGAATCGTCGTCATAAGACCGTTTTGTATTCCAAACGCATCATCTAAAACTTTACAAATCGGAGCTAAACAGTTTGTCGTACAGCTTGCATTTGAGATGATAGATTCACCTTTGTAACTGTCGGTATTTATGTTTAGTACATAAGTAGGCGTGTCATCCTTTGCAGGAGCGCTCATTACAACTTTTTTAACACCGTTTTTTAGATACTTTTGTGCTTTTGCAGTCGTTAAAAATGCACCGGTACACTCGATGACAAGCTCTGCACCGACTGAACCGAAATCTAACTCATCAAGAGAGCGTGTGGCAAATAGCGCTACTTTTTTACCGTCAAGTTCTATGGTTTTTTCATCAATAATTTTCGCATCTATACCTTTATGAACACTGTCAAATTTAAATAGATACTCAAGCATTTCTGGCGTCGCCGTCGTGTTAATCGCTACTAGCTCAATATCGTCTCTTGAAGCGATTATCTTTGCCACTATCATACCTATTCTGCCCGTCCCGTTTATTGCTACTTTTATTGCCATTAATTACTCCTTTTTTAACTTCATTATGAATGCATAATAACATAATGTAGCAAAATTTTATTTCAAAAATAGCATAAAATAAGAGCATAGTTTTATTGGATGGGTATTTGAGATTTAGGATGTATAAAAGTTAAATTTTTTTATTCTAGAATTTTAAAAAGTTCTCTGTCTAAAGAGTGTCAATATATGAACATTTTGTTCAATGATTTTGAAAACGATGGTATATTTTTTATATATCAAATCTCTCGTATCTTCATCCTCAATATAGTAACTTTTTCTGCAACGATGAGGCATTTGGCTTAAAGAGTTAATCTTTTTTTGAAGTTCAAAGATAAATTTTCTTGCTTTGTTTCTTGAATCTTGCTCAGAGATATAACTATAAATGTTTTGTAAATCTTCTAAAGCTTCACTCTCAACAATGATATTGTAGTTCATTTAAGACTGAAATACTTTGTCTATAGCTTGGTTTAAAGGGATGCCCTTATTTTCTGAAATGCTATTTATAGCCTTTTGAACTTTTTGTTTTGCTTCTTCAAAAGAGATGGACGGATACTCCCTTTGAATCGTAACTTCTACTTTGTCTTTTGGCAATATTTCAAGCAAACCCATAAATTTATCAAAAATAGAATCGTCAATATTTAGCTGTATCGTATGCATAAAAACTCCTAATTTTGTTATTGTAACTTATTTTTAATAAAAATGTTTCAAGCTTCACGACTGCTTTTACACCAACCTAAACTCTAAAAAAAGACTCGTTTTAATAACACATATACATATAATAGCCATTTATAAAAAGAATAATGTTACAATACAAAAAGTTAACAGAGGGGTTTTAACATGCAAACCATCCAAATTAATAATCCGGAAATAGAAAGTTTTATAGCTTCAAGATATGGTAGTGACACGCAAAGTTTGATCAATGATTTTATAAAATTTGTAAAGCTTTCTCTAGATGATGGCTACCCTGCGATTACAAAAGAAGAAGCAAAAAAAAGAGTTGCAAAATCACTCCAAGAGATAAAAAGTGGCGAAACTGTATTACTGAATCAAGAAGAATACGATAAAGAGATAGATGAATTTATGAAGACTCTGTAGATGACAATTGTACGAAAAAGAGAATACTTAGATTCACTCAAAAACATACTGTCTTACATTTCAAAAGATAGTAAAAACAGAGCTTTAAACTTCAAAAGCGACCTAGATAACAAAATCAACAACTTAGCAAACTTTCCACATAAATTTTGACCATCCATTCATAACGAAGATGAGAATGTTAGAGATATGATTTTTAAAGGTTATACGATAGTTTATTTAGTGGAAATAGATAAAAATAGAATTTCAATACTCGACATTTTTAAATGGATTGATAAATAAAGCCATTAAAAATCTCTCAGGCTTTACAACCGCTCTTACGCCAATATTTATCTTCAAAGTTATAAAAAAACTTCCACTACTCTATGACTTGCGACACAACCGTACAGTAGCTATTGTTAAAATAGTCACAATGAGAAAGAACACAAGGAGATTCTATGTTATTTAACGAAGTAGTATTTATAGTAGAGAGTATCTTAAAAGAGGGGCTAGAAGAGATAAAACAGAGCATGAAATCTGGGTTTTTATATCAAGATAAGGGAATGTGTCGTGCAGGATATGATTTGTATTTGAGCATAGAAGATATTTATAAAGCTATGAGCTTATCGCTAGAACACTATTTTGACCGTGACTATGAAGTGTTGTGTGAAGGAACTGCAATGTTTAGTTCTCCTAGAGCAAAATGGGTTCATTTTACAAATGAAGATTTTAAGGAAGTTCAAAAATCGCTCGTTGAGTTTGTGAAAAAAGCTCGGAGTTATCATGACCCTTTTGGTTATGAGGGAAATCTGCAAGGGTTCTTTTGTTGTAAAACCCGATGGTGCGAACTTTTTGAACAAACATATATCGCAGGTAAAATCAAAGATGATGTAATGGTTGTAATTTACCTGCCTTGGGCTAAACCTGCTCAAGCAAGTGAGTGGGATAGAGAAAGGGCTTATGTAACAGAGACAAACTATGAGGAGCATGACATATCAACCCTCGAAAAACGCATAGAACTAAAGCAGCTTTCACAAAAAAATATGGCAAATATGGAGCGTATCATGGATGAGTTGAGAGATTTTTTAATCAAGCATTGTACTCTTAAGTTGATGTTTGACAATAGAGAGCTAAGAAAAGGTATAGGAAAAAAATGAAGCTGTATTTAGATGATTTGCGTTTGCCTAGTGAAGAGTTTGATTTTATAGCCAGAAGCTATGAAGAAGCCGTAGGTATCATTCAAGAACATGGTTACATGAGCTATATATCTTTTGACCATGATTTGGGAGCTGATGATGAGGGACAACCTCTAAAAAGCGGCTTTGATTTTGCAAAGTGGCTTGTAGAAGCGGACATCAACGGCACTTACCCACTAGCTGAAGATTTCACATACAAAGTACACTCTCAAAACCCCGTAGGCAAAGCAAATATCATAGCTTTGCTGGATGGGTATTTGAGGTTTAAGAAGAGATAAAAAACTATACTAATAGATAGCGTGTACATGTGTACACATCCTATTTTTTTACATTAATATTTTTAGTTCATCATCAGAAAAACCCAATTTCTGTGCGATTTGCTGAATATAATGCTGTTCTGCTATATGTACTTCTCCGTCTTTTTTTGATAGTGCTATAAAATCAGTAATTAAATTTAAAGCATAATCTCTATTCTCTTTAAAAATATCATAATTTATTGTAGTAAATTCTTTTGATGCGAGGTTTATCAATAAATTTGATTTTAATGAACTGCTTAACCAAGATTCATTAATAAGCCTTTTTATGTACTCTAATTCTAAACTATGATTAGTGCCGTCAACTTTCATCAAATTTGTCAAAGCTTCTATTTTTGCTATTAAAATTGGATCAGGTAATATTTCCTCTGATTTAAAATATGAATTCTCAGATACTGCTTCTTCTGATTCAAAAACTGAATTACTTGCAATGAACATATTTCTAGCTACATTCCCGATTATATTCGTAGATATACTATCAAATGCACAACCAATTACTCCACCTAGAAGTGGTACACTTTTTCCTAAATTTACAATCCCTTTTTCACCATTTTTTGTAATAAGTTTAAGACCAATTGTTTGATTTATTTTTACAAGAACTGGACCAGAAACTTTTTCTATAGCTTTTTTTGCAAGTTTTTCTCCTATTTTTACACCTACTTGTTTTAAAATATCTTTTGCAGAATTTCCTGCTAAACAAAGATATACGAAAGTTTTTACCCTATCATCTCTTAAATCATGTCCACCCATATACGCTATTGCCGCTATCATTCTGATTTGAACATATAAAACACTCGTAATATTTGCTGGCAATGTCACGGGCATTGCCATAATCCCAGGCAATCCCGTTATAAACCCAGATGTACCTGCTTTTGTATTCTGCCATCTGATTAAACTATTTACATTATCTTCTAAAGAACTTTCTTTTTTCATATATGACTCTGCCAATTCTTGAGCAGAGTCTAACCCTACAACTCCATTTACAGCTTTATCATATGCAAAATCTAATACTTTTTGTATATTGCCAACACTTTCACTCATTTCTTATCCTTATTTTTTTATATTAACACTTTTCTTATCACTAAATTAACTCTATTAAAGAGCTAATTTTCTATCTTTCCAAGTCTGATATTTTTCTAAATCCGACTTTGCAAAATCTAAAGCCAATTTTATAACTAAAGCATCATCTAAGTAGCCGACCAACGGAATAAAATCAGGTATAACATCAATAGGTGATGCAAAATATACAACTGCCCCAACAATTGATGCTATAACATTCCAAGGAACTTCTTTATAGTTTCCATCTACATAATCCGCTATTAGTGCAACCATCAATTTTATATCATTCCATAGCTTCACTAAAGCATTTGGTGGGTTGTTTCCAAATTCATTGATTTTACTCTGACCTTTTTTTGATGCGTACTCTACATCATCTTGATCTACATTTTTTATGTCTTCCTCAAACTGTCTTCTAGCTTTTTCTTCTTGTTCTTTTGACATTTCCATTTTATAATCCTTATTTTTTATTTCATGTAGCTTTTAGAATTATTATTTTAATTCCACCTATTATCCCCAAGTTGCTATATTACGAATGTCAGTTATTTTTAACAAAACATAACATTTTATCTTATTTTTTGTCCTTTTGCTTCTCAATCTCATATTATACATTGTATCATCCAAGATTGAGAAACTATTTTGCTATAGATACACTTCTATAAGACAATCTCTTATAGTAGGATGTATAGCTGATGCAAAATGTTTCAACGGATGATTTTTACCGAATTATCGGGAAAAATGTAGCTAGAATAAGGAAAGAGAAAGGCTTGTCTCAGTTAGACCTCTCTTTGCAAATGGGCTACAAATCCGTCTCAGTTATCTCAGGTGCTGAAATCTACTATAACTCTAAACACTTCAACCTTGAACATCTGCTAAAAATTGCACAGGTTTTGGATGTCGATATTTGTGAATTTTTCACTTACTAACATCCCTCTGGACATACTTATCTTTAGTAAGCGTGTCTATCAACACCGTGCTTCCGACACATCCTGCAGCTACTATAAACACTACAAATGTTATAAAAACTCCTATGCTAAAGAGCGTTTTGTTTAAAATGTAAAACACTATGCCGTCTAAAAACATCCCGATAGTATCAATATCATCCGAGTATGGCTTTTTCATTTTTTGCCTTTGTTATCAAATAAGTCGTATTTATATATTTCACATTCGTTTGGTTTATGGTTTGGTGTTTTAGTACATTTCTCTTTTAGCTTTTGTATCTCTTTTTCTTTGCTCTCTCCACCAATTGAGGGCAAAACTATGCCGTCCATATCAACCAAATATAGATGATTGCCATCTATAAAATGTTTATCGCAATATGCAACAATAGGTTCAAATATAGTTGCATAAACCATCTCTTCATAAGTCAGAAAATATTGTATACACTCATCTAGCCATCCAAGATCCGTATAGCCCTTGCCCTCGATATATTTTACTTTTTCAAGATATCCTAAATCAACAAGAATGCCACAAGATTCACATTCATAATCATAAAGAATCATGCTCTCTGTAGTCTCTTCTTGAAGCAACAAATAGACATTGATAATACCCTCAAATTTATATATATCCGAACCAGCTTTTATAGGCTTGTATCTAAACCTATCTTGATTGGTTTGAAGCCATTTTTCAAAAAGTTCATTTAACATCTCTTTTTATCCTCTTATTTTGAGATAGTAAAATTTTAACAATCTCCTCTGCACGGTTGTGTCGTTTTTTATAACTTTAGATATTTTTTTAAAATATCTTCCAGTTTCTCTTGCAGATGTACGGGGGAGATGATTTTTACATGCGGTATCCAGTATCTGACTATTTTAAGTATCTCCTCATCAAATGCTACTTTTGTAGAGACTAGCAAACCGCCCTCTGCCAGCTCTTTAACGATTGTCTGATTTGGTAAAATTTTTCTTCTTGTAAAGTAGCCTGAGACTTCCGCACCCACTTTTATGACTACTTCTATGGGTTCATGGCTAAACCAAGTATTGTCGCTGTTTTGTATATTTTCGGATACGCTTTTGTCGATTTCAAACGCTAAATCAGTATCTGTGACTTTAGATATTTTTTTAAAAGAAAAAGTTTTTAGCTTCTCATCTTCAACACTTGCTAAATACCAAATTCCTTTAGTGTTTATGAGCTTGTAAGGCTTGACTTCTCTTAGCTTGCCGTTGTAGATAAACTCAATGACAGTATGGTTTATGATCGCCATCTCAATGCATAAAAAAGTTTCGGTATCGCCGCTTATATCTTCATAATTGTGACCTTTGATAAGATAGGCTTGATTTATGGTTGCATCAAGTATATTTTTTAAAAAATCCTCTTTGAGAGACGGAAAAAGATCACGCACTCCGCTTAGAGCCGCAAAATTTTTTATATCATTAAAATTAAGTTTTCCTAGATAATACTCTTCAAGATAATAGAGATTATTCTCTTTTTTAAGAGGAAGATAAGATAAGCGTTCGTTTAAATCTCTTTGAATAGTCCTGCTTGTTACGCTAAACTCTTCGACCAGCTCTTCGACGCTAAAGCGTTCGCCTGAGTTAAGTTTGTTTAAAATCTGTGCCAATCTTGTAGCTATTTTGTCATGGTTTTTCATTTTATCGCTTTTGCCTTATAAAATATCCTGACAATCATACCAAACTATAATGCAAGGTTATGTCGTTTTTAAATATTATAAAGTCAAAAATAAAAAATTTGCTATAATCACTTCATGCAAGACTTATCAGTTGAAACTCTATTATTTGCTTTTATGCTCACTCTCTTTGCGGGGTTGTCAACGTCCGTAGGTGCAGCGTTGGCATTTTTTTCAAAAAATAAAAACTATACTATTTTGTCTATTGGTATGGGATTTTCTGCCGGGGTTATGATTTATGTCTCATTTGTGGAGATTTTAGACAAATCAAAAGACGCTTTTAGCCAGCTCTATGCAAATGGCTTAATCGGCGAGTCTTTAGCCGTTTTATCTTTTTTTGCCGGAATTGCACTCAGTGCGTTGATAGACCATTTTATTCCAGATGATGTAAATCCGCATGAGACAAAAAGCAGCAGCGAACTCTCGGAGCTAAAGCCGCAAATTGAAAGCTCTGTTTTAAAAAACTCTTCACTCAAACGAACCGGAATATTTACTGCATTGGCTATCGGCATACACAACTTTCCGGAGGGCTTTGCCACTTTTGTCTCGGCTCTGGATGATCCGAGTATCGGTATCACCATCGCATTTGCTATTGCGATTCACAACATACCTGAGGGCATGGCTGTGTCTCTGCCTATTTACCATGCAACCGGAGACAAAAAGAGTGCATTTTGGTATGCGACTCTCTCAGGGCTTGCAGAACCGGTCGGTGCGATTGTGGGCTTTTTCCTGCTTTTTCCGTTTATGGGCGAAGCGACACTCGGCATAACTTTTGGAATGGTAGCGGGCATAATGGTATATATATCGTTTGACGAGCTTTTACCTGCCGCGAGAGTTTACGGAAATGCGCATACTACGATAGCAGGCATTACAATCGGTATGTTGGTCATGGCAATAAGTCTAATAGCTTTTAAGCTAGTATAAGGAAAAATATTTTAGTATGTATGTCGCCATAGATAAACCCACACTTTTTCTATTTACCGATGCAAGTGTAGATCCTCAAACAAATATCGGCTACGGTGCATACCTGCTCTTGTGTGAATATGAGCTGGAAGCTCCGATCTCCAAACTAAAAATTAAAACAAAAAGATTTGAAAACACCAACTCTTCCAAACTCGAACTTGAGGCTTTTTTATGGGCTCTTGGCAAAGTACCGACAACAAACTCAAAAATTATTGTTTATACCGATTGCCAAAATATCATAAATTTAAGAGAACGGGAAGCTCGGCTAAAAAAAAACAACTATATGACTAAAAAAAACACTCTTATAAAAAATCATGAACTCTACAAAAAATTTTATGAGATGACAGATCTATATGATTGTGACTTTATAAAAGTAAAAGGTCATAAAAAAATGGAAGATAAAGATGTGGTGGATAGATATTTCACTCTTGTAGACAAGGCTTCACGAGAGGCATTGAGAGAATAGAACAAATCGCTAACACTTCACTAATGCAAATAACTCATAATTTCACTATCTAAAATTTAGGAGTGTTAATATGAGAAAGATTAGTTTGATTATTTTAAGTGTTGCTGCTGTATTTGCAGTTGATTATAGTGCTATGAGTACGGATGAGCTTAAGGCATCTCGCGGAACGGTTGCAGAAGCCGATCGCAGTGCATTTCAGAGTGAAATGAAATCTCGCATGCAGGCATTAAGCCCCGAAGAGAGACAAGCTCAATCAAGCAGTATGCGTCAAAGTAAATCAGGCGCACAAGACGGCAGCGGTTCGCAAATGCGTCAAGGCAACGGAACCGGTGGCGGTGGCGGAAAACAATATCATGGCGGTAGATAATGTTGCTAGAAGAGATTGAAAATTGGCTGGAAAAAATGGCAAACATTTTTTTCTAAAAAAGAAAATTTAAGGATAACAACATGCAAATCGGTTCAACAGAGCAAATGCAAATGAGAAAAATGGACGGCAGCGGTGGTTCAAATGGCGAAGGAATGCGAGAGATGATGCAATCTCTAGCACCGCAAGACAGAACCGCCGTTCGTGAACAAATGGCTTCACTCTCATCAGCGGATCGTCAATCTTTTAAAACAGAGATGGCAAAAATAGATGTAGCCTCACTTTCGTCTGAAGAGTTGTCACAAACTCTTTTTGATCTATTATCTTCATTTGAAGAACCAAAGACAGACACCAAAAACTTAGTTGATATTTATGCATAAATAAATATTTGATAGTATCGAACAAATTAAAAAAAGATAAGGATTTATTATGAAAAAAGCACAAAATAAGCAGGTTGGAAAAATGGGAAACAGCGCAGAGATGCAAAAAGGTTCACTAAACGCTTTGATGGTTGTAGACGGAGAGATTCAAGATATTACTCTTGATGAAGCGGAAGTTGCCTCTCTTATTTACATGATTGAAGAGGAGAAGATGGCTCGTGATGTTTATGATGCGCTGTTTGAACAAACAGGCATCTCTACTTTTGATACTATTTCAAATTCTGAACAGAAACATTATGATAAACTCCTTGCAGTAGCTTCAAAAGCAGGAGTTGATACAACGACTCTCAGCAATGAAGCAGGTGTTTATACAAATAGTGATATTCAAGATCTCTACACAACACTGCTTATGCAAGGTTCACTTTCACCTGAAGATGCCGTAGATGTGGGAATTTTGATAGAGCAGACAGATATTGCAGATTTGCAAAGCGTTATAGAGAGTACGGATATAACTCTTCTGGGGCAAGTTTATTCCCATCTTTTGGATGCTTCACAAAACCATCTGGCGGCATTTGAATCTATTGCATAGTTGCTAAAAGAATGTAAGATGTCCCATGATTCTCGAAAAGCTTTTTTTTCGTAATATTGCTAGGTACTGAATAAATAAAAAGGATAAAAAACGAATATTTTGCTCTTAGAAGATGATCTTATACTCGGTGAAACTATCCATGAAATGCTACTGGAAAACGGGTATGAAGTTGATTGGGTTAGAGATGGACAAGCGGCTTGCGATGCTACTTTTGAAAACGGTTATAATCTCTATATTTTTGATATAAACGTTCCTGAGATAAACGGTTTTGATCTGGTTGAACAACTTCGTGGCGCTGATGATTTAACCCCGACTATTTTTATCAGTGCCATGAGCGATATGGCTGCATTATCAAAAGGATTTAAGGTCGGTGCGGATGATTATATAAAAAAGCCTTTTTATCCAGAGGAGCTATTGCTAAGGATTGAAGCGAGATTTTTGCGTAAAGAGTCTCCTGTCTCTTATGGAAAAATCAGCTATAACCCACAAAATAATGAAATAAAAAAGGATGGCAAACTCCTATCTTTAGGAGATGTACAGCTTCCTTTTTTACGGCTTTTTATCACAAATATAGGAAGAACGCTAAGCAAAGAGTCTCTTTTTGATCTAATGGAACACCCGAGCGATAGTGCGTTGCGTGTAGCGATAAATAAACTTAAATCTACTACCGAGTGGGAGATTCAAAACATTCGTGGCATAGGATACCGCATTGAGAAGAGCTGAGAGGGAGTCGTTTTTAAAAAGCTTTGGAGTTTTTTTTGTCTCTTTGGCTCTTTTGAGTGGAGTGCTAGCATATTTGGAGTATTTTAAACTCAAACATGAACTAGAAGAAAAAATCTATAACGAGATGCGAATCTGCAGTTATACGCTCAAATGTAGTGAGTACCAGTTTGATTTTGTGCCACTGGATTCAAACAGTCTCTACCAGCTCCAAGAGTCCCCTATAGAGCTTTTTGCTCTTTTTTCTATTCCAAAAAATGATACATATGCACTTAAATTGAGTTTAGGGGATGAAGAGTATAAAACATATTTAGACAGTGCTAAATTTACAGTTTTACA
>Ga0156521_1051_pt2 | contig 27468 bp, 33 predicted proteins | sample RifOxyB3_FD_111916 | JGI IMG/M metagenome (GOLD analysis project Ga0156521, IMG submission 111916) | Sulfurimonas sp. RIFOXYB12_FULL_35_9
CTTTACTAATTGGACAGATTAAAGAAAGAGTATCCAAATCTCATATTGAATGCATAGATAATAAAAATGAAAGAGCAGAAGAAATTTATTATGAAGAAAAAGAAAGAGCATCTCAAGAACGATATCAAATTCTTATAGAAAAAAATCAAAGCAGATAAGAGCTTAATAATTAAAGAAAATAAAGGGGTCATGTAAAACAATGGATAAATCATTTACTAGTATTAACCATGAAAGAATTATAGATAAAAATATAAATGAGTGTATCGGTATCTGTAAGGGTATATTGTCGGATAATGAGTTTAACGAGGATGAAAAGAAATTTTTATTAGATTGGATTAAAAGTCATAACTTGGTAAATCACACTATTGTTAAAAATGTATATTTAGCACTAAACGACAAAGATAAGAGCTTGGAAGATTTAAAAAATATCTTACTAACATTTACTGGAGGTATAGCTCCATCAAATGAAGTTAGAAGCATGTCCTCTAGTTTACCTATTGAAAAAGATTTATTATCAATCGAATTTAAGAATAAAATATTCTGTCTAACTGGTAAATTCGGCAGTGCAATAGGGAATAGAAAAGTTATTGAAGATATCATAGTAGATAAAGGCGGAATTTGTAAGGATACCGTTACTCATGATTTAAATTATTTAGTAATAGGTGAATTTGCTAGTGATGATTGGATACATTCAACTTCAGGAAGAAAAATTGAAAAAGCTATGAATTATAGAGCTAACAGTTCTAATCTTAAAATAATTTCTGAAGAGCAATTGTTAAAGTTTTTATAAAAGGAATCGAATATGGAGAGATTTTGTAACAATTGTAATCAATATTATTAAATTTTTTACTATATTTTCAGATAATTTAAAGAGGAGCATAAATGCCTAATTGTCAAAAATGTAATTACAACTTTCCGCCAAAAGAGTTAAGAGATGGTTATTGTAGAGATTGTGTAGATCCTGAAATTCTTATAGAAGAAGAAAAGATTGAAGTTAAAAAACACGAAGAGTATCAAATAAAAATAAAAGATCAGGAAGCAAAAGAGAAGGCAAGAGAGAAAGCAAGAGAACAAGATATAAGAGATAGAAGAAATTCTATGTTTGTTACAACAGAAACACATATTGATATACCTATAGAGAAAAGGATTGGTGTTGTGTCTGCTCAATGTGTATATGGTTTAAATATTATGAAAGATATATTTGGCTTTATAAGAGATATTGTAGGAGGAAGAGTTGATTCAATTGAATCAGGTTTAGATAAAGCGAATGCAACAGTTATTAAAGAGCTAAAAGAAAAAGCAATTTCAAGCGGAGGAGATGCGATAATTGCTGTTAAAATAGAACATACCTACAACAATGCTAATAATGGTTCAATATTATCAGTATTTGCAACAGGTACGGTTGTGAAGTTTATATCAAAGCAATAAAATTTTTTCTATATGTCAAGCGTTCTGCTTGGCACAGCCTTTATCCTGTTTACCTTTTCATTAACTCATCTCAACTATAATTTTTTAAAATTATAAGAGGAATAAATATGTTTAAAAGAGTAGGACTTTTTTTACTTACAAATATAGCTGTTATGGTGGTTATCGGTGTTATTGTCAATATTTTCGGATTAAACAGATTTTTGCATGCCAACGGTTTGGATTTGGGTACGTTGTTTGTTTATTCTCTTGTGATTGGTTTTACTGGCTCTATCATCTCTCTTTTAATGTCAAAGCAGATGGCAAAGATGGCTGTTGGTGCTAGAGTTATAACAAACTCTGAAAATCAAGAGGAATTTTGGCTGGTTGACACCGTGGCAAAACTCTCACACAAAGCCGGTATAAAGATGCCCGAAGTTGCTATTTTTGAAGATATGAGTCCAAATGCTTTTGCAACAGGGGCATTCAAAAATGATGCGCTTGTGGCAGTTAGTCGAGGACTTCTTTATAGCATGAACCAAAAAGAGGTAGAAGCGGTACTTGGGCATGAGATAGGGCATGTCGCAAACGGAGATATGGTAACGCTGACTCTTTTACAAGGCATGGTTAACACTTTTGTCATCTTTTTTGCCCGTATTATCGGTTACGTAGTTGACAGGGTTATACTCAAAAACAGAAGCGACAGAGTAGGAATTGGCTACATGGTTGCAAGCGTTTTCGCAGAGATAGTTTTGGGTGTTTTGGCAATGATGATTGTTATGGCATTTTCAAGATACAGAGAGTATAGAGCTGATGAAGCAGGAGCGTTTTTATCCGGCAGAGAGAACATGATAGCGGCACTTCAAGCACTTGCAAGATCTAAAGATGAACCGCATTTGCCTGAGGCTATTAAGGCTTTTGGCATAAACGGAAAAGGTTTTGCGGCACTCTTTAGCACGCATCCGTCGTTAGAGGATAGAATAGAAAAACTAAGAAAAACAGCCCAAAGTTGATTGACATCCACTCAACCCTTGTGATATAATCACGCTTAATGATTAAATATATATATTTTAGGAAACAAAATGAGTAAATCTTTATATGAAACACTTGAAATAAACGACAGTGCAAGTGAAGTAGAAATAAAAAAAGCGTATAGAAAGTTAGCAAGAAAATACCATCCTGACGTGAACAAAGAGAAGGGTGCGGAAGATAAATTTAAAGAGATAAATTCTGCTTATGAGATCTTGAGTGATAAGCAGAAAAAAGCACAATATGATGCACATGGCGATAACATGTTCGGTGGGCAAAATTTCCATGACTTCTCACGTTCACATGGCGGAAGCGGCGATTTGGATGAGATTTTAAGAAGCATGTTCTCTGGTGGAGGCTTTGGCGGATCATCGTTTGGCGGCGGCGGATTCGGAGGCTTTGGAGGCGGATTCGGTGGACAGCAACAGCCAAATCTTGATATAGAAACAAGTGTTACCATCCCTTTTAGCGTCTCTATCTTAGGCGGTTCACACTCAGTAGCGGTTAACGGAGAGAGATTTGACATCAAAATCCCTGCAGGTGTAAACAGCGGCGAGAAGATGCGTGTCAAGGGTAAAGGACATGCTCAAGGCGGAAGAGCCGGAGATCTCTTTTTAAAGATAAATGTAGCTTCAAATCCTGAATATATCAGAGAAGATGACGATTTGGTTAAGAAGTTTGATGTGCCGCTTTATGCAGCACTCTTTGGCGAAAAGGTAACCATTCAGACACTAGAAAAAGAGATTAAACTAAAAATTCCGCAAAACACTAAAAATGGGCAAAGATTTCGTGTAAAAGAGATGGGTGCGATGAACCGCAAGACAAAAGAGCGTGGGAATCTCTACCTAGAAGCTAATATAGTTTTACCCAAAGTTGAAGATTTGGATGAAAAATTAGTTGCGATGATGCAAGAAAAATTACCAAAAGAGTAGGGGGAGGAGATTATGATACACCAGTATGACGAGCCAGTTTATTTAATCAGTATTGTTGCAAAAGTTTTGGATATCCATCCGCAGACTCTTAGACAGTATGAGAGAGAAAATCTCCTCACTCCATCAAGATCTAACGGTAAAATAAGACTCTACTCTCAAAGAGATATAGACAGAATCAAACTCATTTTAAGGTTGACTCGTGAGCTTGGCGTAAATCTGGCCGGAGTAGATATCATCTTAAGACTCAAAGAGAATGTAGACAGCATGGAGCAAGACATCTTGGCACTTAGACAAGAAGTTTTAAAAGCAAAGAACTCTCAAACAGTATCACATGACAAAGCTTTAGTTGCTAAAAAAAGCATTTATGAGATGATAATATTTGAGAAATAGGTGTTACTCTTTTAGTCTCTTTATATCCGCACCTACATTTTGCAGTTTTTGCTCTAGTGAATCGTAACCGCGGTCTAAGTGATAGATGCGGTGAACATCTGTTATCCCGTCTGCGACAAGAGCGGCAAGAACAAGAGCGCTAGATGCTCTTAAATCCGTAGCCATAACATCAGTTCCGCTTAGTTTTGTTCCGCCGTTAATTGTTGCAACATGTCCGTTTAGCGAGATATTTGCACCCATTCTTTGAAGCTCGCTAACATGCATAAATCTATTTTCAAAAAGCCTCTCTTCGATAATCGAAGTACCATCTGCCTGAGTGGCAAGTGCTAAAAATTGAGCTTGCATATCTGTAGGAAATGCAGGATACTCCTGTGTAACTATCTTCACGGGCTTGATAACTTCAGATGGATGGATTGTGATAGTGTTGTCGGTAATCGTAAATTTGCTTCCCATCTCTTGGAGTTTTGAGATAACTGCGCCAAGATGTCCAGCATTAACATCTGTTAATGTAAGTTCAGATCTTGTTATGGCAGCCGCACAGAGGTAAGTTCCAGCCTCAATACGATCAGGTATGATGCTAAAAGGTTCGATGTGTAAAAGTCTTCCGTTTGTTCCATGTATTTTTAAAACCGCCGTTGCGATGCCATCTATTTGAACGCCGCTTGCATTTAAAATTTCGCACAGTTGAACAACTTCAGGTTCTCGTGCCGCATTTGTTATGGTTGTTATTCCATCGGCTAAAGCCGCTGCCATAACTATATTTGCAGTTCCAGTAACGGTTATTTTGTCAAAAATAATATCGCACCCCTTTAGACCATTCGGTGCGATAGCATGGATATAACCTGCTTCAATGTTTATAACGGCTCCCATTTGCTCAAGTGCTTTTAGATGCAGATCTACTGGACGTTGACCAATTGCACATCCCCCAGGAAGCGATACTTCACAGTGACCAAAACGTGCTAAAATAGGACCTAAAACAAGTATGGAAGCACGCATGGTTCTTACTATGTCGTATGTAGCTTTTGTTTGAGTTAGAGAAGAAGTGTCGATAGTTGTTACATTGTTATTTTCTGCCCATGCAGAGGAGCATTTCGCACCTAAGTTTGATAATAGTTTTAAAAGAGTTTTTATATCTGCAACATTTGGTAAATTTCTTATCTCAACGCTGTTTTTAGCAAGTATAGCCATCGCTATAAGCGGCAGAGAAGCGTTTTTAGCACCTGAAATTTTTATCTCTCCATGAAGAGGAGAAGCTTTTTTTATTTGTAAGTAGTCCATATTTATCTTTTTTTTAAAGTGCGAAATTATATCTAAAATAGTTTTGCTTTTTGGTATAATCTCTTAAGTAAACAAAGGAAAAACGATGAGTTCAGCCTTAGATAGATTGAAAAATTTAACAAATAAAATATCTAGTTATGAGCGTGCCAGAAAAGAGAATTTAGTCGTATTGCAAAATCTCTATAATGAACTTGGTATAAATCAAAAAGTCGAGGAATTTAGTGAACTTTTTAACTTTAAAGCTATCAATCTCTCGGGAGCATCTCTGCAAAATGATAGTTTAGGCGAGATAAAAAAAGGCAAATATCTGCAAATTCTTGCAATCGGCTATGACAGAGATGCGGTTGTAAAGAGTAAAAATATCTCTTTGGGTTATTTCGGCAAAGCTGAAAATGTAGATGTCGTTCTAAAAGATAAAATCGTAGAATTTATCATCCGTTTTAGGTTTGAGAAAAGTTTTATGACGCTTGAGCACTATTACGACATGATAGAACCTTTTAAAGAAAATGAGTAGATTTTGATCTTTCATTTGAGAGCTATTTGAGATGTTGATATTTTTAGATTTGGAGACAACGGGTTTAGAGCGTAGCGATAAGATCTGCTCCTTAGGCATAGTCGCTGTTAGTGAAGATGATATTTTTTCAAAGTATGAGCTTGTCAATGAGGGAAAGAAGATCTCTTCAAAAGCTTCAAGCATCAACCATATTACAAACGAGATGATAAAAGGCAAGAGCGCTTTAAAAGAGAGCGAAGCATGGAAGTTCTTAGAAAAAAATAACCATGAAGAGATAACATTGATAGCACACAATATCAATTTTGATCTCAAAATGCTTCTTGCATGCAGATTTGTTTGGCAGGGAAAAATTATCGATACGCTTCGAGTTACCAAACATCTTATACCGGAGTGTGAATACTTTTCTCTTCAATTTTTGAGATATGAGTTAAAACTATACAAACAAGAGAGCGAGATTACACCGCATAACGCACTTAGCGATGCATTTTTAGTAAAGCTTTTATATGAGTATCTTTTGGATCTGGGCACACATGAAAAACTTATCGAACTTACTTATAAAAAGGTAGTTATCGAGAAGTTTAATTTTGGCAAATACAGCGGTCGTTATATCGAAGAGATAAGTATATGTGACAGAGGGTATTTGGAGTGGATTTTGGCAAATATCACGGATTTGGATGAAGATCTAAAATACAGCATCAAAAAGCATCTGCCTTTTTGATGTGTTATACTTCTTGATTAAAAATTTATATGAGGACTGTTTTTGAGAGTAGCCGTTGAATGTAAGTCGCCGCTTATGCAAAAATCATTGGAACTTTTTTTGGGCAAATATCTTAGTTCCGTAAAAAATTGTGACATTCTTATAAGAGACGTAAAGTGTATGAATGATAAGAGATGTTTTTACGTTTCAAGTGCTAAGAATTCGGACTTGGTGAAACCTTTTTCAAAATCACAGCTTATGCTCTCCCTTGAGAATAGATACAAAAGTATGTATAAAGTTCATCAAAAAGAAGAATTTTTAGCAGAGAGAAATGAACTTGATTTTGATATCTTAGAGAAGCGGATAGAGTCTTTGACAAAAGAGTATCAAGCAAATATTTTAAGAGCGGTGCGGGCATTTTATGAAAAGTAGTTCAATAACAAAAAAAATAGTATCCGGGAAATTTAAAAACAAAGTTTTAAAACTTCCATCAAAATCGACGACGAGAAGCTCAAAAGCTATCGTTTTAGAATCATTTTTCAATACGATTCAGTTTGAGATAATCGACGCAACATTTGTAGAACTGTTTTCAGGAAGCGGCTCTATCGGGCTTGAAGCACTTAGCCGCGGCGCAAAAGAGATAATTTTTATGGAGCGTGATCATGAGGCTCTTAAAGTTTTAAAAGAAAATATAGCTCAGACCGATCCTGCATCATGTGAAGTTTATAGCGGTGATACATTTGTAAATATTCAAAATGTTATAAAAACATTGCAAAGAAGAAAAGCCAAAGCATATTTTTATATAGATCCTCCTTTTAGCACAAGAGAAGGGATGGAAGATATCTATGATAAAACTATTGCAATGATAGCTTCTCTGCCAAAAGAGTGTGTAAAACTTATTATCATAGAGCATATGAGTTCTCTGGAGATTCCTAAAGTTATAGGCTCATTTTGCATAAAAAAATCTAAGAAATTCGGAAACACCACGCTAACATATCTAGAGAGTGAATAAAGTGGAATAGTGTTTGCTTTATATCGCTATATTGAAGGATGAGCGATGAGAAAAGTTATTCTATTTTTACTTACAATTACGACTATCTATGCCGCTAAGATAAGCGAGGTAGCTAATATTGTCGGCGTAAGAGACAATCATCTTATCGGCTACTCGCTTGTTGTAGGTCTTCAAAAAACAGGAGACGGCACAACTTCAAAGTTTACTCTTCAGTCAATCGCAAATATGTTAAAAGCTATGAACATTGATATGAACTCCGTTGATATAAAATCAAAGAATGTGGCTGCCGTTGTTGTTACTGCCGAGCTTGCTCCGTTTGCAAAACAAGGTGACAAGATGAATATTACGGTTTCATCCATAGGCGATGCTAAGTCACTGGAGGGTGGAACACTTCTTATGACGCCTCTTAAAGGGGTTGACGGAAAGATCTACGCACTGGCTCAAGGAGCGATTACCATTGGCGGTAAAAACCTCAAAGGAGCAGGCGGAGAGTCTCACTCAACAGCCGGTCTTATATATAACGGCGGTGTCGTAGAGAGAGAAATAGATATCGATATCTATAACCAAGAGTTTATTACGCTATCTCTAAAAGATGCAAATTTCAAAAATAGCGTATCTATTCAAAAAACTCTTAATGAATTTTATAGCACGCAAGTTGCTGTAGCTATGGACTCTAGAACGGTTAAGTTAAAAAAGCCGCAAAATAAGAGTATGGTGGAATTTTTAGCGGAAGTTCAAGATATGAACATGGACTATGCCATAGAGGATAAAATTATTATAAACGAGAGAACGGGAACTATCATTTCAGGTGTCGGTATTGAGATAAAACCTATCATTATGACGCATGGCGATATTACGATTAAGATTAGTGAACAAGCGGATGTTAGTAAGCCTGCAGGCTCAATGGTTGTGGATGAAAACATGGTAATCGGCGTAAATGAGAATGAACTCTACACAAAAGCAGGAACAACGACTGTCGCAAATTTGGTTCGCTCTTTGCAAAAACTCGGAGCGACTCCAAAAGATATTATCTCAATCTTAGAAGCAATGAAGAGTGCCGGAAGCATCTCTGCTGAATTAAAGTTGATCTGATGTACGGCGCAAATTCTGTAAATATGCAAGCTCAGTTTATGTCACAGCAACATGAAATTCCTAAGATTGATACGAAAGTCGATAACGCAAAACTTAGAGAACAGACGGATGCGTTTGAGTCGGTTATCCTTAAGATGCTTATGGATAATGCGATGCAAGATGAGAAAAATATTTTTTCAAGCGCTAATGATCCGGGGGATAAAATATATAAATCGATGTACAGAGAAGAGCTTGCGAAAGTGAGTGCAGGCGGGTTTGGTTTTTCTCAGATGCTTTATGATTTCTTGAGTCAGAAAGGCTAATATTTTTCATCTTTATGACGATATACATTACATAGAATTATTCTCATAAGAGATAGAAAAAGGATAGATCATGATTTCACAACTAAACAGTGCAGGTATTCGCAACGCATATGCTAGTAATTTTGGAGAAAGTAGAGAAGTTTCGCAAAAGAGTTCTCTTAGCGTATCTAAACAGGGTGATTTAAGTAAAGTTGAGCAGATTAAAGGGTCTCTTGAATCTGGTGAATATAAAGTAAATCTACAAGCTCTTTCAGAGAAGATTGCTGAAGAGTTGATATAGTTTTTAAAACAAAAAGTGAGGGTTAAATTATGCTGTCTTATCATTTGCAAGGTGCGCTCGGCGACCTAAGAGATTTAGTAAAAATTACGGAGTCGGATGTAGAAGATATAAAGGTGGCGAATCATAATCCTCAGTTTGAGAGATTGAAGATCAAAGAAGAGAAGTTAAAAAGCTTTGAATCTAAAAAAGCGATGATAGACCATGAGATCTCATCCCTTGTCAGTTTAAATCCGGGTGTGGAGTTACCGAAGCTCTTAAATGAAGAACAACATACTTACTTAAGTGAGCTTAAAGTAGAACTCTCTAATCTGCGTGAAGTAAATAGACGCTATGCAAGAATGGTGTTAGCCGTAAGCAATCTGTACAATACTTTTTTAGAAAGACTTGTTCCTACGGAAATGCAAGGCTATAATAAAGTTGCTTCAAAAGAGTCTTCTATCTTGCAAGTGAGAGTGTGAGATGAGCTCTATTTTTAATACGCTTAGCATCGGCTACAGTGGTCTTAATGCCGCACAAATAGGTGTAGACACAACCAGTCATAATATTACAAATGCTGAGAGTGACGGGTATACGAGACAAAGAGTCGTAACTGCAGCATCTACGCCTGTTTTAACATCTCCTGGGAGTGTAGGCAACGGCACTACAATCATGGATATTGAGAGAATATTTGACAGTTTTGTGTATGAAAGATATACGGGATTGGCTTCTGATAAAGAGTTCTCTGATTTTACAAAATCTACACTCGAAGAGTTATCGACCTACTTTCCGGAGATAGCTAATGTCGGGATAAAGTCAGATCTTCAAGAGTATTACAACATGTGGCAATCTTTTGCAGATAACCCTGATAATGATGCGATTAAGATAGCCCTAGCTAAACAGGCGGAGACACTATCTAGCAGTATCTCTAATGTGCAAAACAAGGTATTGGCACTTCAATCTAGCATAAACGAACAGTTGAGTTCAAGCATAGATGAGGTGAATTTACTAGCTAAAGAGTTGGCGCAGGTAAATATCTCTATAGACACTTCAGAAGCCGGCGATGCATATACGGCTAATGATTTAAGAGATAAAAGAAACTCTATAGAGTTGCGTTTGGCAAAGCTTATCGGTGCAGATTCAATCACGGGACAGATACAGTCAAATACTTCGGCGTATAACTCAGTAAATGAGAGTTCAGGTAGCTACACTCTGAATATAAATGGATTTAATATAGTCGATGGCGGAACTTATCACCCTATTCATATTGCAAGAAATGATAGTCAAAGCGCTTTTTTCGAGCTTTCTTATGAGAGACAAGATGGTACTCTAATCCCTATGGAAGAGTCTATAACAGGCGGTAGAATAGGCGCTATTTTAAATCTAAGAGGCAATGTCACAACCGACGCATCAGGTACTACCAGCACCGGAGTTTTGCAAAAAGTTGCAGATCAGATGGATGCTTTTGCAGCGGGGCTTATAGAGACTACAAACAATCTTTATGCTTCTAGCAGTACAACGAAAATGGAGTCAAACAATATAGATATAAATGAAGATGTTCCTATTCTAAACACCTCATTAAATATTAAAAGCGGCTCATTTGACATGGTGATTTACGATGTTGACGGGAATGTTAGTGCGAGAAGAACAGTTAATATTGATTACGCTACGACAATGTCTGGAATTGCAGGTTCTAATTCGATTCAAGCTCAGATAGAAGCTCAGGGTGATGATAACAGCGATGGAAATGCAAATAACGATGTTGATGACTATATAAACTATCACTGGGCTACTTATACTGATGGAAATAACGGCATAGAATTTTCTATAGATCCTTCTTCTGCGGCAAAAGGGTTTACTTTTGCTATAGAAGACAACCTGCGAAACAGCAGTTTTGATTCAGGTTCAAATTTTGCCGGCGCTCTTGGTTTAAATAAATTTTTTGACGGTGATAGTGCAAAAAATATAAACTTAAACTATGAGCTAAGAGGAAACCCTACAGCAATAAGAGGCGGAAAATCTTCTGCTTCAGGAGATAACACTCTTGCCTTAAATATGGTTCAGCAACAGTTCGAAGTTTATAATTTTTCTGTCGGAAGAGAGACTTATAACTCTACGATATACGGTATGTTTGATGTTGTTGCAACGCATGTCGGTGTAACAACGAATGAGGCGATTTTGAAAAACCAGTCGGTATCGGCACAGTTTAATGCAACTGAACTGGAGTACTCTTCAGTTTCTAAAGTAAGTATAGATGAAGAGCTGACAAATCTTATAAAATACCAGACATCTTATGGTGCCGCTTCAAAAATAATTACGACGGTTGATGAGATGATGCAGACGCTTCTTGGGCTTAAACAGTAATCCTTAATGCCAAGATTTAGTGTTTTCATACTTGTTTTTATTTTCTTTTTTTCCTTTTTTGGTTCTCTTTTTTACTCGCAAGATCCATATAGCTTAGACGGCACTGCTATTTTAATTCCGCCTTCAATGGAACATTTGCTGGGTACGGACAGACTAGGCAGAGATATCCTTGCAAGGCTTATCGAGGGTGGAAAAGTCTCTCTTATTATAGGTGTCGGAAGTGCTTTTATCGCCTCTGTTATCGGCTTGGTTCTGGGGTCACTGGCAGGATATTTTCGAGGAGGGATTGATAAAGGTTTTGTTATCTTGGTAGACCTCTTTTTAACATTTCCCACATTTTTTCTGCTTCTTGCACTTGTAAGCTATGTAAACGCTTCCGCGTGGATTTTGATTGTAATCATTTCTGTAACCGGCTGGATGACGACGGCTAGACTTATCCGTTCAGAGAGTTTTCAAATAACCTCTCAGCCATATATAAAAATACTAAATATCGCAAAAGTAAGCAAACTAAAAATACTTTTCAAATATTATGCTCCAATCTTAGCACCCATCTACTTTGTCAGTTTTACTTTTGGAGTGGGCGGAGCTATCCTCGCAGAGTCGGGACTTAGTTTCTTGGGACTTGGGATTGTAGCACCTCAAATGAGCTGGGGGACGATACTAAGCAGCGGCAAAGATGTTATAGAGATTGCTTGGTGGGTAAGTTTTTTTCCGGGTCTGATGATATTTTTGGTTACATTTTCACTTATAAATATCTCAAATTATCTTCAACAGTTAACAAATCAAAAAGAGATACGAAATTAGCACTCTTTTACCAAAAATAAGATAATTCTGATAAAATAAATCCTTAATTATAAATTTTACATGTCAGCTTTAAAAAACAGACGCAGAAGAGAAAAAATATGAAAATAGCAATAGCAGGAACAGGATATGTGGGGCTTAGCAACGGAATCTTGCTCTCACAACATAATGAAGTAGTAGCGCTTGATATCATTCCGCAAAAAGTGGAAATGATAAATAAAAAAATCTCTCCCATTGAAGATAAAGAAATTGAAGAGTATTTAAAAAGAGATGATCTAAATTTTAGAGCGACACTTGATAAAGAAGAGGCTTACAATGGTGCAGAGTATGTCATTATCGCGACTCCGACTGATTATGATCCCCAAACTAACTACTTTAACACAAAAAGCATAGAATTTGTAGTTGCGGATGTTTTAAGCATAAATCCAAATGCCGTTATGATTATCAAATCAACTGTTCCGGTTGGATATGTGAAGAGCTTAAGGGAGAAATTTAAGACAGATAATATTATTTTTTCCCCAGAGTTCTTAAGAGAAGGATTGGCTTTGCATGACAACCTTTACCCTAGCAGAATTATCGTAGGAGAACAGAGCCAGAGAGCTGGGGTATTTGCAAATTTATTGGCACAAGGGGCGATTAAAAAAGATATCCCGATTCTTTTTACCGACTCAACAGAAGCTGAAGCGATAAAACTGTTTGCAAATACTTACCTTGCCATGAGGGTGGCGTATTTTAACGAGCTTGACTCTTACGCTCAGTCACATGAGCTTGATACTAAACAGATTATAGAAGGTGTTGGGCTTGATCCGCGTATAGGAACTCACTATAACAACCCCTCTTTTGGATACGGCGGATACTGTTTGCCAAAAGATACAAAGCAGCTTCTTGCAAATTATGCGGATGTGCCGTCAAATTTGGTAGAGGCAATTGTAAAATCAAACTCAACGAGAAAAGATTTTATAGCTGATAGCATATTGGCAAAAAAACCAAAGATAGTCGGTGTTTATAGACTTGTAATGAAAAGCGGAAGTGATAACTTTAGAAGTTCGGCTATTCAGGGGATTATGAAGCGTATAAAAGCAAAAGGGATAGAGGTCGTTATCTATGAGCCTGCTTGTCAAGAAGAGAGTTTTTTTAACTCAAGAGTTATAAAAGATTTGGATGAGTTTAAAAAGATAAGCGATGTAGTAGTAGCAAACAGACTTAGCGAATCAATCATGGATGTAAAAGAGAAAGTTTACACAAGAGATATATTTAATAGCGATAGTTGAAGGATAGATGTGAAAATATTAGTAACAGGAACGGCAGGCTTTATCGGTTTTCATTTGGCAAAAAAATTGCTAGAGCGTGGCGATGAGGTTGTAGGGCTTGACAATATCAACGATTATTACGATGTAAACCTAAAGTATGCGAGATTAAATGAACTTGGAATTCAAGCTCTTCGCTGTGAAAATAGCGAAGTGGTTCACTCTGAAAAATATCCGAAACATAAGTTTGCAAAAATTGATTTGGCGGATGCAGAGGCAATAAAGAGACTTTTTGAAGCAGAAAAATTTGATGCCGTATGCAACCTTGCGGCTCAAGCAGGGGTGAGATACTCTATAGAAAACCCGCATGCTTACATACAAAGCAATGTTGTAGGATTTATAAATATTCTTGAAGCATGTAGAAATTATGGAGTGAAAAATTTGGCGTTTGCAAGCAGTTCAAGTGTTTACGGACTCAACAGATCTCAACCTTTTAAGACGAGTGACCATACGGACCATCCCATAAGCCTCTATGCGGCAACTAAAAAATCAAATGAGATGATGGCTCATACTTACGCTCACCTTTACGGTATACATGCAACAGGACTTAGATTTTTTACCGTTTATGGAGAGTGGGGCAGACCTGACATGGCGCCTATGCTTTTTGCAGATGCGATTTTAAACGACAGAGCTATAAAAGTATTTAATCACGGCAACATGAGCAGAGATTTTACATATATCGGCGACATCATAGAGGGGATTATAAAAGTGATAGACAACCCTGCAAAACCGATTTGTGAGTCCAAACTAGAGCAGGAGTCTAACCTTGAAGCTGACCATTCAACCGCACCGTATCGCATCTACAACATAGGAAACAATTCGCCAGTACAGCTTTTAGACTTTATAAAAACAGTTGAAAAATCACTAGGCAAAGAGGCAAAGAAAAATTTTATGGATATGCAAGACGGTGACGTGGTTTCAACTTACGCTGATGTGAGTGCGTTGATGGATGATTTTGGGTACAAGCCATCAACCTCGTTAGAAGTAGGAGTTGATAGATTTGTGAATTGGTATAGAAATTTTTATGGAGCAGAGAGTAAATGAAAGGGATAATTTTAGCAGGCGGAAGCGGAACAAGGCTTTATCCTTTAACAAGAAGTATAAGCAAGCAGCTGCTTCCCATTTATGATAAACCGATGATTTATTATCCGCTATCTGTGCTAATGCTGGCAGGTATAAAAGAGATACTTATCATTTCAACTCCTCATGATATTGGAAAATTTGAAGAGCTTTTGGGTGATGGCAGTGATTGGGGTATAAAACTTGAGTATAAGATTCAACCCTCACCCGAAGGTCTTGCACAAGCTTTTATACTTGGCGAAGAGTTTATCGGAAATGAGAGTGTATGCCTAATACTCGGAGATAATATATTTTACGGTAACGGTTTGAGCGGTCTTGTCAAAAATGCGGCTTTGCTTAGAGATGGGGCTATCGTATTTGGATATCAAGTGAAAGATCCGCAAAGATTTGGTGTAGTAGAGTTTGATGAAAATCAAAACGCTATCAGTATAGAAGAAAAACCAAAAGAGCCGAAATCAAATTTTGCCGTAACGGGTCTATATTTTTACGATAACAGTGTTGTTGAAATAGCTAAAAATGTAAAGCCTTCAGCCAGAGGAGAACTTGAGATTACATCGGTAAATCAAGAGTATCTAAAAAGAAATAAACTAAAAGTAGAGCTTCTTGGTCGTGGTTTTGCATGGCTTGATACAGGTACTCACGATAGCCTTATAGAAGCAGGGCAATTTGTGCAAACAATTGAGCATAGACAAGGTTATAAAATTGCTTGTCTTGAGGAAATAGCCTATAATAATGAATGGATAAGCAAAGAAAAAGTATTGGAAATGGCAAACTTCTTATCAAAAACGGCTTACGGCGAATATCTTAAAGATTTGGTAAAATAGAATATGTTTAATAATAAAACCATACTATTAACAGGCACGGCAGGATTTATAGGTTCAAATTTTGTGCCGTACTTTTTAGAAAAATATCCACATTATAACTTGGTAAATCTAGATCTTCTTACTTATGCAGGAAACTTAGAAAATCTAAAAGAGTGCGAAGCAAATCCCAGATATAAGTTTATAAAAGGCGATATCTGTAATCGTGAACTTCTAGAGTTTATATTTGACGAGTACGATATACAAGGTGTTATACATTTTGCGGCAGAGAGTCATGTAGATAATTCTATAAAAAATCCGGGTGTGTTTGTGCAGACAAATGTAAACGGGACTTTTACTCTTTTAGATGTTGCTTATAAAAAGTGGATGGATGCGCCGTTTAAATATAAAGAACGCTTTTTAGGAACCGATGCTTTAGCTTCGGTAAAGAGCGAGGTTAAAACCTCACTTCCAAGATTTCATCATATAAGCACCGATGAAGTGTATGGAACATTGGGCGAGAGCGGACTATTTACGGAGTTAACTCCTTACGCACCAAACTCTCCATACTCTGCTAGCAAAGCAAGTAGCGATATGATTGTAAGAGCTTACAACGAAACATATGGCATGAACACGGTAATCACAAACTGCTCCAACAACTACGGTCCAAAACAACATGATGAAAAACTAATCCCTACAATCATAAGAAACGCTCTTGCAGGAAACCCGATTCCTATCTACGGAGATGGCAAAAATATCCGTGACTGGCTTTATGTGCTTGATCACTGCAAAGGGATAGATCTCGTTTACCATAACGGAAAAACAGGAGAGACATATAACATAGGCGGAAGAAACGAGAGAACAAATCTTCAGATAGTAGATAGAATATGTGAAATTCTTGATAAAGAAGTACCTCTAAACGGAAGTGAGGTTTTAACCTCACCAAACAAAGCTGATGTTAAAACATCAGTTCCAAATATAAAAAGCTACAAAGAACTTATAACTTTTGTGCAAGATAGGGCAGGACATGACAGACGCTATGCCATAGATGCAACTAAGCTTGAAGATGAACTTCTTTGGAGAGCGGATGAGAACTTTGATAGCGGCATCGTTAAGACTGTAGAGTGGTATTTAAAAAAGTATAAATTTCTTGAGAAAAAGCTATGAAAAAAGATAGCAAAATATATGTAGCAGGACATCTTGGGCTTGTCGGAAGCGCAATTGTCAAAAATCTGCTCTCAAAAGGCTATACGAATTTAGTTTATAGAACTCACGCTGAGTTGGATTTGATAAACCAACAAGCAGTCATAGATTTTTTTGAAAAAGAAAAACCGGAGTATGTCATACTCGCAGCTGCAAAAGTAGGGGGTATAGTGGCAAATAACACTTATAGAGCCGATTTCATATATGAAAATCTCGAAGTTCAAAATAATGTTATCCATCAATGCTACATGCACGGCGTAAAAAAGCTACTTTTTTTAGGCAGTACATGTATATACCCGAAAAATGCACCACAACCTATGCAAGAGGAGAGTTTGCTTACCTCTGAACTTGAATATACAAATGAACCTTATGCCATAGCAAAAATCGCAGGTATAAAGATGTGCGAGAGTTATAACATCCAGTACGGCACAAATTTTATAAGCGTAATGCCGACAAATCTTTACGGAGCAAATGATAACTTCGACCTTGAGAAGTCACATGTCCTTCCGGCAATGATAAGAAAAATACATCTTGGTAAATGTTTAGAAGATAAGAACTGGAATGCCATAAGAGAAGATTTGGATAAAAATCCGATTGAGCATATTTCAGGAGAGAGTGCTGAAGAAGAGGTCTTAAAAATATTGGAAAAATATGGCATTAAAGAGATGGATGACAGTCATGTCAATATAGAGATTTGGGGGAGCGGAAAGCCCCGACGTGAGTTTTTATACTCCGAAGATATGGCGGATGCATGTGTATTTTTGATGGAAAATGTAGATGCAAAAGATACATATAATGCAAATACCAAAGAGATTAAGAACACTCATATCAACATCGGTTCAGGTGAGGATATATCTATAAAAGAGTTAGCAGAGCTTATAAAAAGCATACTGGAGTTTAGAGGTGAGTTTTACTTTAACACGACTAAACCAGATGGCACAATGCTTAAACTGACAGACCCCGGTAAGCTTCATAGCCTCGGATGGAAACACAGAGTTGAACTTAAAGATGGGATAAAAATTGCGTATGAGTGGTATTTAAATACAAAATGCTGACAAAACTAAAATCACTGCAAAATCATAGCGGTTTTATGAGGTACTTTAAAAACACTTCATGGTTGCTTGGTGAAAAAATACTTCGCATGGTTGTAGGGCTTTTTGTAGGCATTTGGGTAGCACGCTATCTTGGACCTGAACAGTTTGGACTCTTTTCTTATGCGCAAAGTTTTGTGGGGCTTTTTACCGCCATCGCCACTCTTGGGCTCGATGGCATTGTGGTGCGTGAGCTTGTAAAAGATGAAACACGAAGAGACGCCCTCATAGGGACTGCTTTTTGGCTAAAGTTCATAGGGGCTTTTGGTGTACTCCTCTTTTTAGCAATCGCTATCAATTTTACCTCAAACGATACGCAAACAAATATACTTATCTTCATAATCGCAAGTGCCACAATCTTTGGAAGTTTCAATGTTGTTGACATGTACTTTCAAAGTAAAGTGATGGGCAAATATATCGTTTTTGCAAATGTCATAAGCCTGTTTTTCTCAAGCGTAGCAAAGATAATACTCATCCTAAACGAAGCCCCGCTTGAAGCCTTTGCATGGGTAGTACTTTTTGACAGTTTTGTTTTGGCGTGCGGGTTTGTCTATTTTTACATCAAAAATCATAGGATAGATTGGAAGTTTAACAAACCAATAGCCGTTGATTTGTTGCGTGACGCATGGCCTCTCATACTTAGCGGGATAGTCATCTCTATCTATATGAAAATCGACCAAGTTATGATTATGGAAATGATGGACGCCGAGGCGGTAGGGCAATACGCCGCTGCCGTACGACTTAGCGAGGCATGGTATTTTATCCCGATGGTGATAGCATCTTCACTTTTCCCTGCCATCATAAACGCTAAAAAGATAAGCGAGGAACTCTACTATGCCAGACTTCAAAAACTTTATGATTTGATGGTATGGATGGCTATCGCAATAGCCCTTCCCATGACTTTTTTAAGTGACTGGATTGTAAATCTGCTTTACGGCGGAGAGTATAACGAAGCAGGAAGTGTACTGATGATACATATTTGGGCTGGGGTATTTGTGTTTTTGGGAGTTGCTAGTGGAAAGTGGTTTGTCTCTGAAAACTTGCAAATATTGGCTTTTTGGAGAACCTTTAGCGGAATGATAATAAATGTCATTTTGAATTTTGTGTTGATTCCAAAGTATGGAGTTCAGGGTGCAGCGGTGGCAACATTATCAAGTCAGATAATGGCAGCTTATATGTTTGATTTACTCAATCAAAAAACAAAAAAAATGTTTTGGATGAAAACAAGATCACTACTGTTAATTAGGATTAAAGATGATAAATAAAATAAGAAAAATCATTGATATAACATGCCAACCAAAATTAATCAAACAATTACTTTCAATGAATTCAAGTGGATATTTAAATGAAATAGGCTGGATTAATTCATTTAAAAATAAAATGCCCATAGATAAAGATTCAAATCCAATACCTTGGGTAACATACAGTTTCATAGATTTTATTTCTGAAAGATTGAACACGAATATGGATATTTTCGAATATGGATCTGGAAACTCAACATTATGGTATGCTAAAAAAGTCAGTTCTGTTACATCTGTTGAACATGATAAAAAATGGTTTGAAAAAATAAAAAATAGTATGCCACAAAATGTCAATCTTAATTATCAAGAACTTGTATATGGAGAAAGATATTCTGCTTTTTCTACCAAAATAGAAAAAAAATTTGACATAGTTATTGTAGATGGAAGAGACCGTGTTAATTGTGTTAAAAATGCAATTGATAGTATTAAGGAAAATGGAATTATTATTTTAGATGACTCTGAAAGGATGGCATATAGTGAAGGTGTTAATTTTTTATTAAACAATAATTTTAGTAAATTAGATTTTTGGGGGATAAGCCCAGGTCTTTTTTATAAAAAAAATACAACCATATTTTATAGGAAAGATAACTGTTTGAATATATAATCTTGCAATAAAACAATAATAAATGAAAAAAATTTATAGAAAGTGAGTATTCCAAATGATTTTAGCCCCAATAGTACTATTTGTCTATAACCGCCCATATCATGCTAGACAAACAGTAGAAGCATTGCAAAAAAATGAATTGGCTTTGGCAAGTGAGTTGTATGTTTATTCCGATGCACCAAAAAATGAAAACGCAATCACTAAAGTTAATGAAGTGCGAGAGTATATTAAAACTATAGATGGGTTTAAAAAAGTTACCATTATTGAGCGAGAAAAAAACTTGGGATTAGCAGATTCCATTATAGACGGAGTTACGAAAATAGTAAACGAATATGGAAAAATAATCGTACTTGAGGATGATTTGGTAACAAGTCCATTTTTTTTGAGATTTATGAATGAGGCGTTGGAAATGTATCAAAATGAGTCCAATGTAGCATCTATACATGGGTATATTTACCCTATCGGCGGTTTGCCTGAGACATTCTTTATACGAGGAGCTGATTGTTGGGGTTGGGCAACATGGAAGGATAAATGGGCTGTTTTTGAGCCAAATGGACAAAAACTCTTAGATGAATTGAAAGATAAAAAACTTACCAAAGAAGCTGATTTTAATGGTAGCTATGGTTATACCAAAATGCTAAAAAGGCAGATTCAAGGAAAAAATAACTCATGGGCAGTGAGATGGTATGTAAGTGCATTTTTAAAAAATATGCTTACCCTCTACCCAAAGCAAAGCTATGTGCAAAACATTGGACACGATTCAGAGGGAACTCATTGCACGGCAGAAACTGATGTGTATAAAGTAGTCTTGAGTAAAAAATATTCTATTAGTAAAATAGAAACAACAGAAGACACAGTGGCAAGAAAAAAAATAGAAATATTTCATAATTCTTTAAAACTAAGTTTTACAAAAAGGGTTCTATTGAAACTTAAAAGATGGTTTATAAAATGAAGCAATTAATAAAAAGTCTGATACCGCCTATCATAGTTGATACTCTGAGAAAATTAAAGTTTAATAAATATGGATGGCATGGAAACTATAAAAACTGGGAAGAGGCTAAAAAAGCTTCTACGGGGTACGATTCAGACGCAATTCTACAAAAAGTAAGAATGTCTCTTCTTAAAGTCAAAAATGGCGAAGCAGTTTATGAGCGAGACAGTGTACTGTTTGACAAGATTCAGTATTCATGGACATTGCTTTCAGGAGTGCTTTTAGCAGCATCTAATGCTAAAAGCAATTTGCGAGTGCTTGATTTTGGTGGTAGTCTTGGAAGTACATATTACCAAAATAAAAAGTTTTTAGATCAACTGGATAGCGTTTCATGGAGCGTGGTAGAGCAAAAACATTTTGTCGATGCAGGTAAAAAAGATTTTGAAGATGATAGACTTAAGTTTTATTATGATGTTACAGAGTGTGTAAAAGAGCAAAAACCAAATGTTTTGGTGCTATCTAGCGTATTGCAATATATTGAGAAACCGTATGAATTAATGGATGAGATTTTGAAAAGTGATTTTGAATTTATTATAATTGATAGAACCTCTTTTTCTAAAAATAAGCAAATCAAACTACAAATTGTTCCATCTTCAATTTATACAGCAAGTTATCCTTGTTGGTTTTTTGAAGAAGTAGAATTTTTGAAATTTTTTGTAAAGCATAACTATAAAGTTATTGAAAAGTTTAATGCTTCGGATGGCAGAACTAATGAGTATACTTTTAAAGGATTTATTTTGGAGAAAGTGCAATGTTAAAAAAATTAAAAAAATTGTATATAGATGAACAATTAAATCCTAAATTTATTGGACTTTTTATCAACCCTTTTTATTTTGCAAGAAAAGGTTTATATAAACATGTTTCTGAATTAATTAGAAATTTAAACGGTAAAGTTCTGGATATCGGCTGTGGTCAAAAGCCATATCAAAATCTTTGTATCTGTACAGAATATATAGGGCTTGAAATTTATACTCCCCAAAATAGACAAAATAAAAAAGCTGATTTTTTTTATGATGGTAAAAATATGCCATTTGGAGAAGATTTATTTGATAGCATAATTTCAAATCAAGTATTTGAGCATGTTTTTAATCCAAATGAGTTCTTAAGAGAAACAAATCGAGTTTTAAAAATGGACGGGGTATTCCTCATAACAGTTCCATTTGTCTGGGATGAGCATGAACAACCATATGATTATGCAAGATACTCATCATTTGGATTAAAACATATTCTGAGTGACAATGGATTTGAAATCATTGAACATAGAAAAAGTAATAATGGTATAGAAGTAATATTTCAGCTACTTAATGACTATATTTATAAAATAACAGTTACAAAAAATGGATATTTAAATTTAATAATAACACTATTTTTAATAGCACCTTTTAATATTGTTGGATTGTTTTTATCAAAAATATTACCTAAAAATGATGACTTATATCTTGATAATATAGTTTTGGCAAAAAAGATAAAAAATGTATAACTACTGCACACTATTTGATAGTAACTACTTAACTCGTGGATTGGCGATGTATGAATCACTTAAAATTCATAGCGATAAGTTTCATTTGTATATTTTTGCGTTTGATGATAGAAGTTATGGACTACTTAAAAAGCTAAATCTTGAATTTGTAACTGTTGTATCACTTAAAGAGTTTGAGGATGACGAGTTGTTGAAGATTAAGTCTTTAAGAAGTGCAGGAGAGTATTGTTGGACATGTACGCCATCAATTATAAAATATTCAATAGAAAAATATACTCTTGAGAGTTGCACCTATCTCGATGCTGATTTGTATTTTTTCTTAAATCCAAAAGTTTTGATAGAAGAGATGGAAGATAAGTCTGTTTTGATAACAGAACATCGCTATACTCCAGAGTATGACCAAAGTGCAACAAGTGGGATATATTGTGTGCAGTTTATGACATTTAAAAATGATAGTAATGGTATGAAAGTGCTAAATTGGTGGAGAGATGCTTGTAACGAATGGTGTTATGCAAGATTTGAAGATGGAAAGTTTGGTGATCAAAAATATCTTGATGATTGGACTATACGATTTGAGGGTGTATATGAATCGCAGAATCTCGGCGGAGGTGTAGCTCCATGGAATATTCAGCAATATAAACTTGAAAACAGAAGTTTTGAATTGATATTTTATCATTTTCACAATTTTAAGTTTTTGCCGAACAATAAAGTTGAGCTTGGTAATTACAAGTTAAGAAAAATAGATTTAAAGATGCTTTATAAACCATATCTCATTCATCTTGAAAAAATAAAAAATGAGATTGTAAAAATAGATGATACTTATGATTATCATGGTACTTTTAAACAGAAAAATGATTGGAAGATGCCACTTAGAAATATCAAAAGAAGGCTCAATCAAAGCTATAATGTTTATACTAAAAATTTTATACTAGGGTTATAAATGGCATATTTAATTGATTTACCAAATTTTAGTGATAGCAGGGGCAATCTGACAGTAGTAGAAAAACTCTTTCCTTTTGAAATTAAACGATTTTATTATATCTATGATGTAACGGCAAAAAGAGGCGGTCATAGGCATAAAATAACTAAGCAAGCACTCATTTGTTTAGGTGGAAGTTGTGAAATATATGTAAACGATGGAGAAAAAGAGGAGACTATTTTACTTGATTCAAATTCAAAGTGTTTGATTCTTGACTCGAAAGATTGGCATACGATGGATAATTTTACACAAGGTGCTATTCTTTTGGTATTCTCTTCGCAGTATTATGATAAAGACGATTATATAGATGAGGAGTATAAATAGAGATGATAGAGTATGAAAATCTAAAGTTTGCAAATCAGAGACTCTTTGATAAATACAAAGAGAGTTTTAATACTTTTTTGGAAAGTGGCTGGTTTGTACTTGGTGGACAGGTGGCACGATTTGAAAAAGAGTTCGCCGAGTTTTGCGGTACAAATCATTGCGTGGGCGTCGCTTCCGGACTTGATGCTTTGATACTGGCTATCAATGCTTTTAAATTTCAAAAAGATTCCGAGATAATCGTTCCATCAAATACATATATTGCAACTATTTTAGCAATTGTACGAAATGGATTTAAGCCTATTTTGGTAGAACCAGATATTGCTACTTATAATATCGACCCATTAAAAATAGAAGAGAAAATTACAAAAAAGACAAAAGCGATTTTGGTTGTACATTTATATGGCAAGTCGTGTGATATGGATTCGGTTATGAGCATAGCAAACAAATATAATCTGCAAGTTATCGAAGATGTAGCACAAGCTCACGGAGCAATGTATAAAGGCAAAAAAGTCGGTTCTTTCGGTGTGGGGTGTTTTAGTTTTTATCCGACTAAAAACTTAGGAGCGCTGGGAGATGCAGGAGCGATTACTACAGATAATGAAAATTTAGCAATGACATTTAAAGCACTTCGTAATTATGGTTCTGCAGTTAAATACTATAACGAAGAATTAGGCTATAACTCACGCTTAGATGAGATACAAGCAGGTTTTTTGTCTGTTAAACTTAAAGTCTTGGATGATATAACAAATCATAAAAGAGAACTAGCCAAATTGTATCTTGAAAATTTAGAAGATAGATTTGTTAAACCGGCTGTTCATAAAGATTATTTTGATGTGTATCATATTTTTAATATTCGAAATAATAAGAGAGATGAATTAAAAGAGTATCTATTGAAAAATAATATTAAAACGGAGATACATTATCCATTGCCTCCTCATAAACAAAAAGTTATGAAAGGCATAATAAAAGGGGGATATCCGATTAGTGAAGAGATACACAATACTACACTTAGCTTGCCTATATCATATTTTCATACAAAAGAAGATGTAATTAAAGTGTGTGAAGTAATTAATAAATGGTTAAAATGAAACAATCTAACAAATATAAAGACAAAAAACCTCTTATCTCCATTATTACCGTTGTCTATAACGGCGAAAAATATATTGAAGAAACTATCCAAAGCATCATAAACCAAACTTACGACAATATTGAGTACATCATCATAGACGGCGGTTCAACTGACGGTACGGTTGATATTATTAAAAAATATGAGGATAAGATTGACTACTGGGTGAGTGAGAGGGATGGCGGGATATATGACGCTATGAATAAGGGTATAGATCTCTCACATGGAGAGTGGCTGAACTTTATGAATGCAGGAGATTGGTTTTTTAAAGAGGATGTTCTTGAAAATATTTTTGCAAAAATATCATATCAAAATGTAGATATATTATATGGCGATCATGAGGTAAGGTATCCAAATAGAAAGCGAATAGCCAAAGCCGGAAATATGCAAGATATTTGGAAAGGTTCGCGCTTTAGCCATCAAAGTGCGTTTATCTCTTCAAAACTTCATAAAGCAAATAAATTCAATCTATCAAATCGGATTGGTGCAGATTTTGAATTTTTTTATAAAGCGTATAAAAATAATAAAAACTTCAAATATATAGATGTTATAATCTCTAGTATTTCATCAGGTGGTGTTTCTGATATTAAGAGAGTTGATAGCATAGTTGGTTGGTGGAATATTGTAGAAAAAAATACAAAAACAAATTTGTATTATATTTGTATTATTTTGAAAGAGATGGTTAAGAGTTTGATAAAAAAATTTATATAAACTAGGAATAATCAATAAAACTGAATTTGTAAAAAAAGAAAAAAAAATCAAAAAAGATTTCTATATATAGGCAGACTATCAAAAGTGAAAAATTTAAAAACCCTTATAGAGCTGTTTAACTCTTTAGAGGAGTATTTTTTAACTATCGTTGGTGATGGAGAAGAGAAGGAGTCTCTTGTGAAAATGGCTAAATCAAATATAATTTTTAAAGAACCGATTGAAAATAAAAAGCTAAAAGATGAGTTTTTAGATAACGATATTTTTATATTGCCGAGCATGATAGAACCGTGGGGTTTGGTGATAGAAGAGGCACTTTATTTTGGCTTGCCTGTAATTGTAAGTCAAAGTTGTGGCTCAGTAGCGCTTATAAAAAATGGAGTAAACGGATATATATTTGACCCAAAAGATAGCAAAAATTTAAAAGATATTATTATAAATGTTGATGCAAAAAGGTATGATGAGCTTTTAGCAGGAGTCAAAGAATTTTTTATTGACGATAAAGACCGAAATCAGATAAGTTCTTATATATGAAAATCCTAATAATCCATAACAGATACCAATCAAAAAACATCGGCGGCGAAGATATAGTTTATGAAAATGAACTTTTGTTTTTGCAAAAAAAACTGGGATATGAAAATGTATACTTTTATGAAGTTTCAAACGATGATATAAACAAGTTTAAACTTCTTTTTGAGATATGGTTTTCAAAGAAACACTATAAGAAGGTAAGAGAGATAGTTAAAGAAAACAGAATAGATTTGGTACATGTTCATAATTTTTTTCCGCTTTTGACGCCTAGTGTTTTTAAAGCTGCAAAAGATGAAGGTGCGAAAGTCGTTCACACGCTTCATAATTATCGTCTTTGGTGCATATCCGGTATTTTGTACAGGGATAATTACGGTATTTGTGAATTATGTACTCAAAAAAGATTTTCGTTTGCAGGGATACTAAATAGGTGTTATAGAAAATCTTTGCTTCAAAGTTTGGTAGCTCAAGCCTCATTTTGGTTTTATCGCTTTACTAAAGTATTTGACAATATAGACTACTTTTTTGCACTTACGAATTTTCAAAAAGCAAAAGTAAAGTCACTCGGTGTTAATGAGCAAAAAATAATACTTAAATCCAATAGTTTAAGTATGGTATTTGATTTGCAAAAAGAAAAAAACGGGTATATCTATGTAGGCAGACTTGAAGAATCAAAAGGGGTATATGAACTCTTAAAAGTTTGGAAGAGTTTAGATGAAAGATTTGTTCTTACTGTTATCGGCGGCGGTGAGATAGAAGAAGATTTGAGAAAAGAGTTTAATCAAAAGAATATAATATTTAAAGGTAAGTGCAGCAGAGATATGACACTCTCATATATTTCAAAATCAAAGTACTTGATTCAACCATCAATTTGGTATGAAACTTTTGGATTAACGATTATAGAAGCTATGAGTTTTGGAGTACCTGTCATAGGGTTTGATGTCGGAACAAGAGGAGATTTTATAAAAGAGGGCGAAAATGGATTTCTTTGTGCAGTGGATGATTTGGAGGAAGTTATTAAAAAATCATATGATTTTGCAAAATATGAAGAACTCTCTAAAAATGCTATAAAAACTGCAAAATTATATGAAAATGATTGTGTAATAGCCAGTCAAATAGAGATCTATAAAAATATTTTAGGACATAAAACTTGAAAATTTCAATCATAACAGTAGTTAGAAACAACAAAAAAACCATAAAAAATGCGATAGAGTCGGTTCTTAGGCAAACATATAAAGACATAGAGTATATCATCATAGACGGTGCGAGTACGGATGGTACGGTTGAAGTTGTGAAAAGCTACGGAGATAAGATAAGCAAGTTTGTAAGTGAGTCTGATAATGGACTCTATGATGCCATGAACAAAGGTATTGCTCTTGCTAGCGGCGATGTGGTGGGGATACTAAACAGTGATGATTTTTATATAGACAACGGTGTCATAGAGCGAGTTGTGAAAGAGTTTGAAAAAAGCCAAGCGGGTAGCGTGTTTGCGAATCTGGTATATGTGAAGTCCGATAATTTGAATAAAGTGGTGCGATATTACGACAGTTCTCATTTTACACCGCAAAAATTTGCTTATGGCTGGATGCCTGCTCACCCTACTTTTTTTGTAAGAAGATGGGTTTATGAAAAATATGGGTTATTTAGAACAGATCTTAAAATAGCGGCAGATTTCGACATACTTGCAAGATTTTTATACACTCACAAGATAAGTTACAGCTATATGAAAGAGGTGCTTGTAAAGATGAGACTGGGAGGTGTCAGCACATCCTTTAGCAGTATTTGGATAAATAACATTGAACAACTTAGGATTTGCAGACAAAACTCTATTGATACAAATATATTTAAAATTATTTCAAAATATCCAAGTAAGCT